>Ga0316222_1001328_pt1 | contig 30640 bp, 26 predicted proteins | sample TBH18011metaG_FD_206008 | JGI IMG/M metagenome (GOLD analysis project Ga0316222, IMG submission 206008) | Freshwater microbial communities from Trout Bog Lake, Wisconsin, USA - TBH18011 | ecosystem: Environmental > Aquatic > Freshwater > Lake > Hypolimnion/Profundal zone | place: USA: Wisconsin... | reverse complement strand
CGGCACGGTGATGCCCAAAGTGTGGTCGGAATAGCCGACCGCCAGGCCGAAGGCCTGGCGCAGGGTGGCCATCACCGCAAGGTTCACGTCCTCCAGCCGGGCGGGATATTCGGTGGTGCAGTGGAGCAGGGTCACCTTTTGCCGCAGCACCGCCTGGCCCTCATCGGACATATAGGCTTCGGCAAAGGCGCGCAGGCTGGCTTGGCTGTCGGTTTTGCCGAGATAGCCGAAGGCGATCACCCCCAGCGCCCCTTCGATATCGGCCAGATTGGACATGCCGGTGGACAGGATGATCGGCTTGCCGGTGCGGGCCGAGGCCAGCAGCAGGCGGGGATTGGTCACCTCGCCCGACGGGATCTTGTACAGCGGCACCCCCAGCGCCTCCAGGGTGTCGATGCTGGGCAGGTCGAAGGGGGTCGAGATGAAGGGAATGTTCTCGGCCCGGCAACAGGCCTCGATCTCGGCGAAGGCCTCCAGCGGCAGGGTGAACTTCCGCACCATCGCCATCATGTCTTCGTCGCCGCCGGTGTTGCGGGCCTGATAGGGCGCCTTCTTGGTCCCGCGCGAGATCGACAGCTCGGGGCGAAAGGTCTGGAACTTGACGTAATCGGCGCCGGCCTGCGCCGCCGCCCGCACCAGTTCCAGCGCCAGTTCCAGCGAGGCGTTGTGATTGACGCCGGCTTCGGCGATGACGACGGTGCGGCTCATGAAGGCTCCAACAGATGGAATTTCTTTTTGACCAGGGCGCCAAGATCGTCGATGCCCCGCAGCGCGGCGAGGATACGGCCGCAGGCCTGGCCGTCGCCATAGGGATTGACGGTGCCGGTAAAGTCCGAGTCCAGGGCGCGTTCGATGGCGGCCAGGATGGCGCCCGCTTCGGCCGGGCAATCGATCACCGATTCGCCGTGGAAGCGGCCGCCCTGGCGGTCGCCGATATTGACGGTGGCAATCCCGAAGCTGGGCGCTTCGCTGATCCCCGACGAGGAATTGCCGACCATGGCATCGGCCAAGGCCAGCAGGCTGTAATAGCGCTTCTGCCCCAGCGAGGTATGGACGCTGACATTGTCCCGGCCGGAGGCGAAGTCCTTCAGCATCTCGGTGAAGCGGCGCCCGCCGGGATCGGCGTTGGGCAGGGTGATGACGATGCCGACATCTCCCGGCAGTCGCGCCAGGACGTCGAGCAACGCCTGCATCTGGCCGGTGCCGGAATCCTGGTCCAGGGTGATGGGATGGAAGGTCACCACCAAATTGCGCCGGCGCAGGGTGAAGCCCAGCGAATCTTCCAGTTCGGCTCGGCCCATCTTGTCCATACGGGTCAACAAATCGAGCCCGGTGGCGCCCACCACATGGACAGCCGTGGGGTCCTCGCCCATCTGCACCACCCGCCGCGCCGACAGGGCATTGGTGACGAAATGCAGGTGGGACATTTTCGTCAAGGCGTGGCGCACCGATTCGTCGAAGGCCCCTTCGGTGGTGTCGCCGCCGCACAGATGGGCCACCGGGATGCGCAGGAACAAGGCGGCTTGAACGGCGGATAACAGCTCGAAGCGGTCGCCCAGCACCACCACCAGATCGGGCGCCAGCCGAGCCAGCGCATCGGCGAAGCCGATCAGCCCCAGCCCGACCGATTTGGCGGCGCCGGTCCCAGTGTCGCTGGACACCAGCATCTCGACCTTTTCATCGACGACAAAGCCATCGGCGAGGATGGCATCGACGGTATGGCCGAATTCGGCGGCCAAATGCATGCCGGTGGCGACAACTTGTAATTCCAGGCCGGGCTCGGCGCCAATAGCCTCCATCAGCGGCCGCAACAGGCCATATTCGGCCCGGCTGCCGGTGACGACGCAGATGCGGCGGTCAGGATGGGCCATTTTCGCTCTCCCGGATGAACGGACAGGACGGCACCGGCTGGGCGGCCAAGTCCCAGCGCCAAACATTGGCCTCGTCGGTGTCGGAGAAGCCCAGCCGCGGCAGCAGATCGGCCACCTGGCCGTTCTTGGCCGTCGGCAGATAATGGCCGCGCACTTCCCCAGCGCCCGAATCTCGGGCGGCGGCCAGCAGGCGGGCGGCCATGAACTCCTCCATGCGCCGCCCCAGCACCCGGCAGCTCATCAGCCAGGTGTCGATTTCCCACACCTTGCCGGTGCGGGCGAAGATCAGCCCGATCAGCCCGTGATCGCCGAAGCGATCGGCCAAGCGGAACCAGCGGCACCACCAATCCGGCGAGGCGGCCATTTCGGCCATTTCAGCCTCGGTAATGCGCCGGGTGGTCAGATTGAACTGGTTGGTCTTGTTGACCAATTGGGTCACCCGCCCCAGACTCAGGGCATCGACCGGGCCATGGGCGGCCACCATGCCGAGATCGGCCAGGAAATCCTCGATGGAAGCGCCCGAGGCGCTCCCCAACGCCTTGACCGCGCTGGTGGCCAGATAGCTGGCATGGCGGCCCCGGTCTTCAGCGGTTAGGGCGACGCTCTCGAAAGACAGGTCGCGCTTCAGCGCCGCCAGCATGGTGGCGGGATCGCTGCCGCCCTCGATCACCGTGATGTCGGGCAGACGGGTGCGCACCCAATTGCGCTCCAGCGGATTGTCGTCGAGGAAGACGATGCTGTCGCGGCCCAGGCCCAATTGCTCGGCCAGGGCATCCAGATTGCTGGCCTTGTCGTCCCAATTGGCGCGGAAGGCGACGAAATCGTCCAATTTCAGCCGCATGCCGTCGTGCTGGCGGAACGGCGCCTCGGCATCGTCCGGGTTGTTCTTGGAAATGGCCGCCAGCACCACCCCGCGCGCCTTCAGCTCCAGGGCGTAATCCTGGATGGCGGCGTGAAGCTCACCGACCGGGTCGGGCGGGCCGATCCTGATCCCGGCCAGGCCGTCCTCGCCGATGATTCCGCCCCACAGGGTGTTGTCGAGATCAAGCGCCAGCACCTTGGCCGAAAGCCCCAGCACGGCGCGGCACTGGGCCAGCACCAGCTCGGCGAAATCGGGCAGCGTCGCTGCGGCGGGATATTGCTTCGAGCGCGCCCATTCCTCATCCGAGCGCAGCGGCGCCGCGATCCGCGCCGGATCAAGCAGCGACAAAGCCGGCGGCAGATCGGCGGCCAGGGCGGCATTGGCGGCGGCGATCAGCCGGCGGCGTCCGTCGGGAAGCTGGTCCTCCAGCGCCCCCCAGGCGCCGTCGCTGGGCAGGTCGAACATCACCTGGATGACGTGGCAGGAATGGGCCTGGTGCAAGGCGGCCCAGCCCTGGCGCAGCGCGTTCACCAGGGCATCGGCCCGCTCGGCTCCGCCAGCCGGTCCCAGCCCCAGGTCGCGGGCGTTGACCAGGATCAGCGTCACGTCCGGAGCGAAGGCGGCCAGCCCCGAGCCGGGATCAAGAATTTCCTGGCGCCAGGCGCCGTGGCTGCCCTCATACAGGGTGATGGCGACGCCGTCGCGGAAACCGGCCGCCAGCAATGGCCCGGCCATGAGTTGGGTGGTCGAGCTGCCGATCAATGCCAACTTTAAGGTCCGGCGCGGAGCCCAGGCGGGCGAGCGCATCAGCCGCGCCACCAGCCGTTCCGACTTCAAAATGAACCCGTAAGGTGGGTGCGATGCCAGCGCTTGGCGCAAAATCGCGATGGCCTCAGCATCGCGGCCCAATTCGGCCAGCAGCCGAGCCTGCTGCAATTGCACGAACGGCTCGGGCGCGGGCAGCTCGCTGGCAACCTTGTGGAACAGGGCCAAGGCGGCTTCGCCTCGCTCCATTCGGGCGGCCACGAACCAGGCGAGCGGCGTGTCGTGGCGGGCCAGGATGGCGGCCAGCGCTGCCTGGTTCTTGGCCCAGGCCGGGCCGATGGCGGTGGCCAAGGCCTCGGCGCCGTCGAGGACGAAATCCTTGCCGGCCAGGCCCAGCACAGAATCCAGCGCCGCCCCTTCCTCGGTCAGGAGGTGAAAGGCGAAACGGACCTGTTCCTTGCCGAAGACAGCCATGGGATGCCTAAAGGTGCAGTGCCACCGTGCGGACGAAATCGCCGACGGTCTTCAACGCCGCCACCTGATCGGTGGTGAAGCGGATGCCGAATTCCATTTCGGTCAGCAGCACCAGCTTGACCTGGGCGACGCTGTCCCAGCCATCGACGTCCTCGGCCCCGGTCGCCTCGGTGACGGTGAGGGCAGGGTCGTCGAGAACCTCGCGGAAGATGCCGTTGAGGGTGAAAAGGATGTCCACGCGCTCGTCTCCTGTTCAGCGCACCGAAAGGCCGCCATCGACGGTCAATTCCGACCCGGTCATCCAGCCGGCATCGGCCGACAGCAGGAAGGCGATGGCCCCGGCTACGTCGTCCGGCTGGCCGATTCCCAGCAGATGGTCGGCGGCGATGCTGGCCCGCTGATCGTCATTGAGCTTGCCCAGCCAGCCCTGGGACATGGCGGTCTCAACCACCCCGGCCACCACGCAATTGACCCGGATACGCCGTCCGGCCAGCTCGGCGGCCACCGATTTGGCGGCACCCAGCAGGGCGGCCTTGGCGGCGGCATAGGCGGCGAATCCGGCGCTGCCGCGCAGCGCGGCCACCGAGGACAGCCACACCACCGAACAGCCGTCGCGGGAAGCGGATTTGGCCACGGCGCGGGTGGCGTTCAAGGCGGTGACCAGATTGGCATCGATGGCGGAATGAATGCCTGTTTCATCCAGCAAAGCCAGGGGCCGCATGTCATGGGCGCCGGCGCAGAGGGCGGCGCCCGCGAAGCCGCCCAATTCCTTGGCCGCCGCCATCACCGGAGTCAACTCGGCCAGAATCGCGCAATTGGCGGCAAGGGCGCGGTGGCCGTCGCCGGGTAAAGCGGCCAAAGCATTTTCTAATTTGGTGGCATCGCGACCGACCAGGACCAGACGCGCCCCTTCGCCGGCCAGGCGATGGGCGGTGGCCAGGCCGATCCCCGAGCCTCCGCCGGTGATCAGGATGACCTTGCCGGCGAAGCGGCTCATGGCGCGGAATCCACGACGGGGGCATCCACGTCGCCGGGGGTGGCGGCCGAGGCGGTGTCGGGCCAGCGGATGGTGGTCATGCCCCAGGACAGGCCGGCGCCGAAGCCGCACAGCAGGGTGCGGCTGCCCGGCTTGACCCGGCCCTGGCGCCAAGCCTCGGACAAAGCGATGGGCAGGGCGCAGCCCGAGGTGTTGCCGACCTCTTCCAGATACAGGAATTGCTTGTCCTTGGGCACACCCAGCGAGCGGTAGATCATCTCGACCATGGTCTTGTTGGCTTGGTGCAGCAGCACCAGGTCGATATCGTCGATGGTCAGGTTCCACTCGGCCAGGGTGGCCTTGATGAAATCGGTGACCCGGTAGATGGCGAAGTGGAACACCGCTGGCCCGTCCATGGCCAGATCGTCGCGGCTTCGGGTGATGCCCTTGTCGTCGGTCTCGACCTGGGCGGTCTCGGGGCTGGAGGGCAGGCGGAAACCGCCGGCCGGGACGATGATCCGCTCGCAATTCTTGCCATCGTTGCAGATGCGAAACTTTTCAAAGCCGATACCATCGGGCGCGGCTTGAAGGATGGTGGCCACCGCGCCGTCACCATGGAGCGAGGCCAAGCTGCGGTCGTTGGGATTGACGAGCTTCGACAGGGTGTCGGCATTGACCACCAGGGCGCGGCTGGCGGTGCCGGCGACGATCATCGAATGGGCGATGGCGGTGGCGTGGATGAAGGCGCCGCAAGCCTGGTTGATGTCGAAGACGGCGCAATGCTCGGCCAGATCCAGCTTGCCGTGCAGCACCGAGGCGGTGGCCGGGGCGCGGTAATCGGGGGTCTGGGTGGCAAAGATCAGCAGATCGATCGAATGGCGCTCGATGCCGTGATGGTCCAGCATCCGCTCGATCGCCACCTGGGCGATGTCCGAGGCGCATTGCCCTGCTGCTGCGATGCGCCGCTCGCGAATCCCGGTCATCTTCAGGATCGACTGCATTTCCTTTTCGCCGAACCGCGCCACCAGTTCGTCATGGAGCAGCTTGTGCACCGGCACGGCATGGGCGATGGCGCGAATGGTCGAACCCGCCATCGGTCAGCCCGCCTGTCCAGGGATAAGGAAATCCATCTGCCGCCACGTCCTTCAACGACCGCGATCCCGGCCTTCTTAGCACCGGGACTGGCGTCGTGCAAAGGGGATGGGCAAACCAACTAAGCCAGCTTCAGCGCCACCAGCTTGGCGATATCGCCAAAGGTCTTGAGGGCGGCCATTTCGTCGGCGGTGACCGGAACCCCGATCGCCTCGCCCAGCATCACCATGATGGTCAGCGCGGTGACCGAATCCCAATTGCGGAGGTCGTTGAGAATGGTGGAATCGGTCAGCGACTCGACCGGCTCGTCCAGTTCTTCCGCCAAAGCCTGCTTGAGGGACGCGTCCATGATGGGATTCCTCGTGGTCGCGGGGCGATGGCCCCGAGGGGGTCTGTATAGATAAGGCCCCATGCGGTTTCAAGCGACAAGCCTGCGGATCGTGCTAGATTCCGGCCAGCTCAATCTGGTTCGGAACCCAGCCCATGGAAAACATTGTCATCGTCGGGGCCGGTGCCCTTGGTCGCGAAGTGCTGTTGATCGCCGAGGATGCCTGCCGCGCCAATCCCTCGCTGGCCATCAAGGGCTTCCTCGACCGCGACGCCAACGCGCTTGCGGGCTTCTCGACCCCGGTCGGAATCATCGGCGACGACGATTATATCATTGATCCCGATGACCGCCTGGTGCTGGCCATGGCCGAACCCAAATTGCGCCTGAAACTGGCCGCCCGCTTCGCCGCCAAGGGCGCCAAGTTCCTCACTTTGGTCCACCCCACCGCGATCATCACCCGCACCGCCTCCCTGGCCCAGGGCGTGACCGTGGCGCCGTTCTGCCACGTCGCCGATTGCGCCAAGGTGGGCGCGTACACCTTCCTCAACACCTACGCTTCGGTCGGCCACGACGCCCGGATCGGCGCCGGCTGCTTCTTCGGCCCCTATGCCACAATCAACGGCTTCTCGGAACTGGGCGACGGCGTCCTGCTCGGCACTCACGCCACGGTGACCCCCAGCACTCAGGTCGGCGCGGGGGCCAAGATCGCCGCCGGCTCGGTGGTCTATAAAACGGTCAAGCCCAACCATTTGGCCATCGGCAACCCGGCCAAGGCCCATGCGATTTATTGATTTGTATAAACGGCACAGGCACCGTAACGGACCTGAATCAGAGCTTATCTGTGTCAACTAAAAATATTTATCGACACAGATGGACGCAGATTATTTCACCGCTCTGTCCGGAACTCCAACGTCGGCAGGAACGACGGCGTCAAAATCCGCTCGGGCGGCAGCATTCCCTCCAACGCCTGGGCGGTGGCCATCGGGTAGCGGATATCGGTGATCAGCACCGCGTCGGCTTGGCGCACCACACCCATATCGGTGGTCATCGGCAGATCGAGGTCGTCGCCCTCGGGCGGACTCTGGCACCACAACGCCACGATGGTGATGCCGTGCTGCGGCGCGTAAAGCTTGGCGATCTCGGCCATTTCGCTATGGCCGGCCAGCACCACCTGGGTCCAACCCCGCTCGGCGCAGCGGGCCAGCAGGGCGGAATATTCGCTTCTGGCCTGGCGGAACAGCGACAGCGATTGCGAGAAATATTCCCCGGCCAGCCGCGCCCGCTCGGCCAAGCCCTGGGGCGTCAGGTAATAGAGATAGCGATTGGCCGGGGCCTGGGTGACCTTGATATAGCCCTTGGTAACGGCGCGTTTGACATAGGTGTTGACCATGCCCAGTGCCACGCCGAGCTGCTGGGCGATGGCCCGCTGCGACGATTCCCGGTCGCGCGCCACCGCCCCCAGCAGGGCCAGCAAAATCCGGTCGTCGCCATTCTTCTCGGTGTTCATGGGCTGAACGCTAGCGTGGCCAGCCGGGCCGGTCAAGCCTGGGACGTCATAAATGCCGCTTGACCCTGCCCGTCCGGGCAGCTAGCGTTCACCGAATGAACGCAGGTCTTTGACTGACGGGAAAAATGGCTTCTTCCTGCTCCGGAACCACCAGACCGACCATCTGCGTTCAAGGCCTTGGCTTCGTCGGCGCCGCCATGGCGGTCGCGGTGGCCTCGGCGCGCCGCGCCAACGGGACGCCCGCCTTCGAGGTGATTGGCATCGACCTGCCCACTCCCAAGGGCCGCCAGGCGATCGAGGCCCTGAACCAGGGCCGCTTTCCGGTCACCACCACCGATCGCCAGATGATCCAGGCGGTGAAAACCGCTCATGAGGCCGGCAACCTGACCGCCACCGATCAGGCCGAGCTTTACGCCCGCGCCTCGGTGATCGTCACCGACGTGCATCTGGATGTCAGCGGCACCCTCGATCAGCCCCAGGTCGATTTCACCGGGTTCCGCGCCGCCATCCGCGCCATCGGCCGCGCCATGGCGCCGGGGACCTTGGTGATCGTCGAAACCACCGTGCCGCCCGGCACCTGCGCCCAGGTGGTGGCCCCGGTCCTGGCCGAGGAAATGGTGGCGCGCGGCCTGCCCGCCGACGCCTTCCTGCTGGCCCATTCCTTCGAGCGGGTGATGCCGGGCGAGCAATATTTCGATTCCATCGTCAATTTCTGGCGGGTCTATGCCGGCCATACCGAGGCGGCTTCCGATGCCTGCCAGGCCTTCCTCGAGCAGGTGATCAACACTGCCGACTTTCCCCTGACCCGGCTGGGCTCCACCACCGAATCGGAACTGACCAAGGTGATGGAAAACAGCTATCGCGCCGTCAACATCGCCTTCATCGACGAATGGGCCGCCTTTGCCGAGAGTGTCGGCATCGACCTGTTCCGGGTCACCGCCGCCATCCGCCGCCGGCCGACCCATTCCAATATCCGCCAGCCCGGCTTCGGCGTCGGCGGCTATTGCCTGACCAAGGACCCACTCTTCGCCGCCGCCGCCGCCACCACCCTGTTCGGCCGCAAGATGGACTTCCCCTTCTGCCGCTTAGGGGTCGAGACCAACCGCCGCATGCCGCTGCGCAGCCTGGCCAAGCTCGACGCCCTGCTCGACGGCCTGGACGGCAAGCGGGTCTTGGTGCTGGGCATCAGCTATCGCTCCGATGTCGGCGATACCCGCTATTCGCCGTCGCAGGATTTCGTCGAGGCGCTCCAGGCGGCAGGCGGTATCGCCCTGCCGCGCGATCCGCTGGTGACCCATTGGGACGAATTGTCGCTGGCCATCCCCGATGACCTGCCGCCGCCCGATCAGCTTGACGCCATTGTCTTCGCGGTGGCCCATGGCGAATACCGGCAGATGGATTATGCCGGCTGGCTCGGGGGCGCCACGCCGGTGATCCTGGACGCCAACGACGTTTTGACGGCGGCGCAGCGCGCCAATCTACGCCAGGCGGGATGTATGGTCGCCTGCATCGGGCGAGGAACCCTCACGTGAAGGCACTCATTCTTGGCGGCGCCGGCTTCATCGGCGGTCATCTCTCCCGCGCCCTGGCCGAAGCCGGCGCGGAAATTACCATCGTCGATAATTTCGCCCGCGCCCGCCACGACGAGTTCCTCGACCGGCTGCAGGCGCTGCCCAATGTCCAGGTGGTGGCGGCCGATGTCGGCGCCCCCGGCGGGCTGGACGGATTGGCCGAGGATTTCAGCCACATCTTCCATTTGGCCGCCATCATCGGCGTCCGCCATGTGCTGGAGCGTCCCTACGACGTGCTGACCCAGAACGTGGCGCTGTTGGCCAACGCCATCACCCTGGGGCGGCGGCAAAAGGCTTTGCGGCGCTTCCTGTTCGCCTCGACCAGCGAGGTGTTCGCCGGTTCGCTGCTCCATCTCGACATGCCGGTGCCGACGCCCGAGGACTTCCCCCTGGCCCTGACCGGGCTGGACCAGCCGCGCACCTCCTACATGCTGTCGAAGATCTATGGCGAGGCCATGTGCCACCATGCCGGCCTGCCGGTGACAATCTTCCGGCCCCACAATGTCTACGGCCCGCGCATGGGCATGGTCCACGTCCTGCCCGAGTTGATGAAGAAGGCGCTCGACCTGCCCAAGGGCGGCACCCTCGACGTCGCCTCGATGGATCACCGCCGCGCCTTCTGCTACATCGACGACGCCCTGGCCGAGCTGATCGCCCTGGCCCAGTCCGAGGATGCCCTGGGCGGGACCTTCAACCTGGGCAACCAGGCGGCGGAAGTCACCATCGAACAGGTTGCCCGCATCGTGCTCCAGGTCTCCGGCCGCGACGACGTCACCCTGGCCGGCAGGCCCGACACCGCCGGCTCGCCGTCGCGGCGCTGCCCCGACATGACCCGCACCATCGCCGTGACCGGATTCACCCCCGCCATTGATCTGGCCGAGGGGGCGGCGCGGACCTTCGCCTGGTACCGCGACAACGTCTTCTCCGGCGCCGGGATCAGCGCGCTATGATCCCGCTGGCCATACCCAATCTGGGTCCGCGCGAGTCGGACTACGTCAAGGACTGCCTGGACAGCACCTTCATCTCGTCGGTGGGACCGTGGGTCACCCGCTTCGAGGAGAGTACGGCCAAGGCCTCGGGCAGCCGCTTCGCCGTCGCCACCTCGGCCGGCACCACCGCGCTCCACCTGGGTTTGGTGACGGTCGGCGTCGGGCGCGACGATCTGGTCATCGCCCCCAGTTACACCTTCATCGCCACCGTCAACGCCATCGCCCATTGTGGCGCCCTGCCCTGGCTGTTCGACGTGGCCGCAGATAGCTGGACCCTGGATGCCGCCTTGCTGGCCGAAAGGCTGGAGGCTGAAACCGTTCGGGACGGCGACATTCTGCGCCACCGCCGCAGCGGCCGGCGCGTCGCCGCCATTGTTCCGGTCCATGTGCTGGGCTCGCCGGCCGATATGGACGCGATCACCGCCTTGGCCCGCCATTACCGCCTGCCGGTGGTCGCCGATGGTGCCGCCGCCCTGGGCGCCACCTATAAGGGCCGCGAGCCGGGTCGTTGCGGTGCCGATTTGACCATGTACTCGTTCAACGGCAACAAGACCCTGACCGCTGGCGGCGGTGGCATCCTGGCCGGCGACGACGAGGCGCTGGTGCGCCTGGCCCGTCATCTCTCCACCACCGCCCGGGTGGGCGCCGATTACGACCACGACCGCATCGGCTTCAATTACCGCATGACCAGCCTGCAGGCTGCGGTCGGCTGCGCTCAGATCGAGCGGATCGAGGAATTGGTGGCGGCCAAGCGCCGCATCCGCCAAGCCTATGATCAGGCCTTCGCCGATCTCGGGGCCGCCACGCCCTTTCCCCAGCCGGATTGGAGTCAATCGGCCTGCTGGTTCTCAGGCTTCCTGGCCCCCGATGCCGCCACGGCCATCGCCCTGCGCCAGGGCTTGCGAGACGACGGTATCGACGTGCGGCCGTTCTGGAAGCCGGCCCATTTGCAACCGGCTTTTAGGGATGCGCCGCGCACGCCCCTAACTGTGACCGATGGCCTGTGGCAACGGGTGCTGACTCTGCCCTGTTCCACCGGCCTGACCGATGCCGAGCTGGACGCGGTGATCGCCGCCGTTCGGCGCCGGCTGGCTTGAGCGAGGGAGGCGAGATGAAGGACTGGACCCGTATTCTGGTCGGCCTCGAGACCCCCATTCTCGATACCATCCGCCTGATCAACGAGGCCGCCATCCAGATTTGTCTGGTGGTGGATTCCGATCGCCGCCTGCTCGGTTCGGTCACCGATGGCGACATTCGCCGCGGTATTCTGGCCCAGGTGCCGCTGACCGCGCCGGTGCGCCAGATCATGAATGCCAAGCCGCGCACCGCCCGTTCCGGAACCGATCCGGTTCTGCTGCGCCAACGTATGGCCCGCGAGCAGGTCCACCACATGCCGTTGGTGGATGCCGAAGATCGCGTGCTCGATCTGGTCAGCATTGAGGATCTGGTCGCCAACACCCAGACCCATGCCGATAATTGGGTGGTGTTGATGGCTGGCGGCCTGGGCACCAGGCTCAGGCCACTGACCGACGATTTGCCCAAGCCGCTGCTGGCCGTGGGTGACCGGCCGGTGCTGGCCACCATCTTGGAAAACTTCATCAGCCACGGCTTCAGCCGCTTTTTCATCTCGGTCAATTACAAGGCCGACATGATCAAGGCCTATTTCGGCGACGGTTCGGCCTGGGGAATCCGCATCGACTATATCGACGAGCCACAGGCCCTAGGCACCGCCGGCCCGCTGGCCCTGCTGCCCGAGATTCCGCCTTCGGCCATCCTGGTGATGAACGGCGATTTGTTGACCCAGGCCAATTTCGGCCAGTTGGTGCAGTACCATCGCCAGCAAAAATCCGACGCCACCATGTGCGTGCGCCAATACGATTTTCAGGTGCCGTTCGGGGTGGTCGAGATCGAGAACGACGTCATCGCCTCGATTGACGAAAAGCCGGTGCACCGCTTCTTCGTCAATGCCGGGATCTACCTGCTGGAACCCTCGGTGCTCGAGCTGATCCCCAAGGGCCAGCCCTTCGACATGCCCGATCTGTTTTCCCGCCTGGTGGCCGAGCGTCGCCAGGCCGGGGTGTTCCCCATCCACGAATATTGGCTGGATATCGGCCGGGTCGATGACCTCAACCGGGCCAACCGCGAATTCCAGCAGGTGTTCGGCCGATGAGCGTTACGCCGGCCGAGTATCTGATCCTGACCGAGGCGACCCTGCCGTGCCTGTTGCTGCGCGCCCTGCGCGGCCTGCCGACCTGCGTCATCGACACTCATTCGGCTATCCAGGGCAGCCCCGGCTGGCTGGTCCGGGTGGTGGGGGCGTTGCGGCGGCGCGGCCTGGTCACCGAATTGCGCCAGGATTTTCCCGAGCTGGCCCCCTACGTCGATGCCGGCGACTTCCAGCGCCTGACCAACACCTTCGCCGAAATGGAAGAGTGGATGGAGCGGCGCTTCGACTTCGCCGGTTCCGACCGCCGCTTCGGCCGCCACGGCCTGGCCTTCCGCCACATCGTCTGCAACCGTTCCTATCGCCGGTATGAACTGGCGGCCCTGCTCCGCGCCGTGGCGGTGCGGCCGGGAACGGTGATTCATGGCCTCGACGAGTGGGACCAGGCGGTCCAAGTGGAGCGCTACGGCACCGCTCTTCCTTGTCAGACGGTCCCGGCGCCCCGGTTGGACATTTTGTTCAACCTCGCCATCCTGTTCCAGGTGCTGGCCTATCTGGTGGTGTGGCTGGCGCCTCGGCTGCGCCGCGCTCCGCCGCCGCCTGAAGAGATCCTGCTGGCCAGTGACTATCTCGGCGGCGAGCGCGACACCCTGCTGTGGCGGGAGGTGAGCGACGACCCGGCTCAGGTGGTGGCGGTCTTCCGCGATTCCGACTCCCGCCAGACGTATGGCCATCTGGTCACCGAATGGCGCTCCTGCCTGCCCGGCGAGGGTTTCCTTGGCCTGGCCGAGGGCCTTTCCGCCCTGGCCGAATGCGGCCTCGACGCGCTCCGTCTGTTCGTCCACGGCGCCCGCCTGCCCGCCGATCTGTTCCGCCCGCTGGCGGCGCTGCCGTGGAAGCGGCTGATGTACCGCGCCCTGTTGCGCCGCTTCCGGCCCAAATTCTATTGGGGCCGCGACGATTACAACGTCGACCACGTGATGCGGACCCAGGAATTGCGCCGGGTCGGCGGCACCTCTGTCGGCATCATGCACGGCCTACCGAGTATCGTTCCATTTGCGCACCAAATGCGCCAGATGGATTTCGACCTCTATTACACCCATGGCGCCGGACCCTATCAGGAATATTACCGGGCCAAATGGCCGGCCTATTGCCGGGTCCGCCCGGTTGGCTCGGTCGGGCTCGATCGCCAGGAATTGGCCCGGCTGTCGGATCCCTGTCCCAACGACGTGGTGGTGATCCTGGGACCCAGCTTCCACCAGGACAAGATCGTGGCGGCGGTGTCCGATCTGGCTCGCGCCCTGCCCGACCATACTATTTGGATCAGCACCAAGGCCGGCTACCGTCATCGCGGCCAGTTCGGCCATCTGTTCACCGCGCTCCTGGCCGAGGGCTTGCCCAATCTGCGCGAGTTCACCGGCCGCACCTACGATCTGTTCTTCCAATGCCGCACCTGGATCAGCGAATCCTCGACCCTGATCGCCGAGGCGGTGCAGTTCGGCCGTTTCGCCCTGTGCCTTGACCCCGATCCCCGCTTCAAGTTTCTCTATTACCGGCGCTTCCCTGGCATTTGCGTTCCCGACGGGGCCACCGCCGCCAAGCGCATTCGCGCCTGGGAGGACGGCACGCTGCCCTTCCCGCGAGACACTCTGGCCCCGGCCATTAATTTGACCGGCCGGGTCGCCTGGGATGATATTCGCCGCGATTTCGGCCTGCCTCCGCGCGGACCCGAGATCATGGACCACCTGGCCTTCGTCCCCGCAGGAGCTTCCGATTGACGCCTTCCCTTGAGTCCGTGATCCGTCGCCATCCCGCCTTGGCCCCTTGCGCCGAGACGATGACCGAGGCCTTCCTGCTGCTGCGGGAGAGCCTAGCCCGAGGCGGCAAAGTGCTGGCCTGCGGCAATGGCGGCAGCGCCGCCGATGCCGAGCACATCGTCGGCGAGCTGATGAAGGGCTTCAACCTGACCCGGCCCCTGACCGCCACCCAAGTCGCGGCACTCAAGGCCGTCGCCCCCGAAGACGGCGAGGCCATCGCCGCCAAGCTGCAGCAGGGCATGCCGGCGGTGTCGCTGGTCAGCCAGACCGCGCTGATCACCGCCATCGCCAACGACACAGACCCCGAGCTGATCTTCGCCCAGCAGGTTCTCGGCCTGGGCCGGCCCGGCGACGTGCTGATTGCGCTCTCGACCTCGGGCAATTCCAAGAACGTGGTTAAGGCGGCCAAGGTGGCCCGCGCCTTCGGCCTCAAGGTGGTGTCGCTGACCGGCGAAGGTGGCGGCCAATTGGCGCCCCTGGCCGATGCCGCCATCCGGGTGCCCTCTAGGCAAGTCTTCGTCATCCAGGAAATGCATCTGCCGGTCTATCACTGGCTCTGCGCCGAGTTGGAAACCGCCTTCTACGCCGCCCCCGCCTCCGGCCTGCCCAAGGCCAAGCTGCCCGATCCGGTTGGCCTCGTGGTGTTCGATTTCGACGGGGTGCTGACCGACAACAAGGTCTACACCGCCCAGGACGGCACCGAGATGGTGGCCTGCGATCGCGGCGACAGCTTGGGCCTGGATTATCTGCGCGCCGCCGGCATCCCGATGATGATCCTGTCCACCGAAGCTAATCCGGTGGTGGCCGCCCGCGCCGCCAAGCTCAAGCTGCCGGTCGAGCAGGCCTGCGGCGACAAGGCCGCCTGGCTGTCCCGGCATTTGGCCGACAAAGGCATCGATCCCGCCTCGGTAATCTATCTCGGCAACGACCTCAACGACCGCGCCGCCATGGAGCTGGTCGGTTTCGCTGTCGCCCCGGCCGACGCCCATTCCGAGATCAAAGCCATCTCCTCCCTGGTGCTGACCCGTGCGGGTGGCCAGGGTGCGGTGCGCGAATTCGCCGACCATCTTCTGTCACGCTCAACAAAGGTCTAAGCCCATGTCCATCTTCATCATCGCCGAGATCGGCATCAACCATAACGGCGACCTCGACATCGCCAAGAAGCTGATCGACGTCGCCGTGCTGGCGGGTGCCGATGCGGTTAAGTTCCAGAAGCGCACCATCGATCTGGTCTACACCGCCGCCGAGCTGGATAAGCCGCGCGAATCGCCCTGGGGCACCACCAATCGCCAGCAGAAGAACGGCCTGGAATTCGGCAAGGCCGAATACGACCAGATCGATGCCTATTGCAAAGCCAAGAACATCGCCTGGTCGGCCTCGTCCTGGGACGTGGAAAGCCAGAAGTTCCTGCGCCAGTACGACCTCAAGTTCAACAAGGTCGCCTCGGCCATGCTGACCCGCACCGATTTGTTGACTCTGGTCGCCGAGGAAGGCCGCTACACCTACATCTCGACCGGCATGTCGAGCTGGGAGGAAATCGACGCGGCGGTGGCGCTGTTTAGGGCCAAGAACTGCCCGTTCGAGCTGATGCACACCGTCAGCACCTACCCGATGAACGACGAGGACGCCAATTTGCTGATGATCCCGGCGCTGCGCGAGCGCTACGGCGTCAAGGTCGGCTATTCGGGCCACGAGGTCGGCCTGGCGGTGTCCTACGGGGCGGCGGCGCTGGGCGCCACCTCGCTCGAGCGGCACATCACCCTGTCCCGCGCCATGTACGGCTCGGACCAGGCCGCCTCGGTCGAGCCCTCGGGCTTCCTCCAACTATGCGGCGCCGTGCGCAAGATCCCGGCGGCTTTGGGCACCGGCGAGCGCAATCTCTCCGAGGCCGAAATCGCCGTGCGCAAGAAGCTGCGCGGCTGCTAAGTCTGGCAGGGGCAGGGGCGGGGGCCGGCGGCCCCCGCTCGCTTTGCCAAGGATTCCGCCATGGATTTCCCGTCGTTGAAGGGCCGCAAGATCTCCCTGGTGCCGCTGGATGCGGCGGCCATCGACGATCTTCATGCCTATTCGGTGATGCCAGTTTTTTACCGCTTCCTGGAATTCCCGGCCTTTACCGAGCGCGCCCAAACCGAAGCCTATTTCGCCAAGCTGCTGACTCGCTCCAACGGCGAGACCGGCCATTACTGGATGATCCGGCTGAACGACACCGGCCAAGTGGTGGGCACCTTCGGCATCCTGGATATCGATGTCCGGAAGCGCTCGGCGGAATTGGGCTACGGCCTGTCGCCCCAGGTCTGGGGCCAGGGCCTGTTTGCCGAGGCCCTTGATCTGGTGGTGGATTGGGCCTTCGGCGCTGGCGGCTTTCACCGCCTGTGGGTCAAGACCCGTGCCGACAATCTGGGCTCGATCAAGGCCGTCGCCACCGCCGGCTTCCGCCGCGAGGGCGTGTTGCGCGATTATTATCTGTCCCAGGTGGATGGGCGCTATACCGACGCCGCCCTGTTCGCCCTGATCGGAGCCGATTATATGACCAACGATCCCATCCCCGGTTTGGTGACCGTCCGTACCTCGTCCTCGCGCCTGCCGCAGAAATGCCTGCTGCCGTTCGGGCCGGATGGCAATGTGCTGGAGCACATCATCCGCCGTGCCCGCGCCTTCGGCATCGAGCCGATTGTCTGTACCAGCGTCGATGCCAGCGACGACGTGATCGAACGCATCGCCGCCGCCCTGGGCGTCAAATGCTTCCGCGGCGCGCTGGCCAACAAGCTCAAGCGCTGGTCCGACTGCGCCGCGCAGTTCGGCCTGACTGCCTTCCACACCGTGGATGCCGACGATCCCTTTTTCGACGGCGCCGAGATGCGCCGCTCGTACCGTTTCCTCCAGGAGGGCGGCTGGGACATGGTGGCGCCCACCGAAAGCTCCAGCGCCGGTGGCGCCAGTGTCGGCTACACCCTGACTGCGGACATCGTGCGGCGCGCCTCGGCCGGTCTCGACGACGAGGCGGATACCGAGATGATGTGGTATCACGTGGCCAAGGTGCCCGGTCTGAAGAAGGCCACCCTGCCCGAGATCGATCCCAATCCGGTCAAGGTCCGTCTGACGCTGGATTACCAAGAGGATTACTGGCTGCTGGACTCGATCCGCCGCATGGCCGGCAATCTGGCGCCGCGCCCGGCCATCGACGAATTGCTGCGGCGGAACCCCGACCTCTACAAGGTCAACTGGTTCCGTAACGAGGAATGGGCGGCCGGTCAGGCCGCCAAGAAAGTCTGAAAAAAGATGCCGATGATATCGAGGCATTATAAACCACACGTCATGGCCGGGCTTGACCCGGGCATCCACGAAGCCGTCTGGTTTGGCGGCTGCCACGTGGATGCCCGGATCAAGTCCGGGCATGACGGCTTTATTACAGCCCTAGCCGCGAGAGATTCCCGATGACCGACAGCGTCAAACATCCCTTCGCCAAGTTCAATGGCAACGAGGCCGAATACGTTCTGCGCGCCCTCGATTCGGAAGCCGCCGAGAACAAGGAACGCCCCTGGGTCCAGCGCTTCGAGGAAGCCTTCGCCGAAAAGGTCGGCGCCAAATACGCCATCGCCGTCAATTCCGGCACCTCCGGATTGCACGCGGCGCTCTATGGCGCTGGCGTCGGACCGGGCGACGAGGTGATCCAGCCGGCGATGACGGTGGTGATGGATGCCTATGCCACGCTCCATCTTGGCGGCGTGCCGGTCTTCGCCGACATCGATCCCAATACCCAGACCATCGACCCCGCCGATATCGAGGCCAAGATCACGCCGAAGACCAAGGCGATCATGACCGTGTCCTGGCAGGGCCTGCCGGTGGACATGGACCCGATCCTGGCCATCGCCCGGCGCCACAATCTGGTGGTGGTCGATGATTCGGCCCAGACCATGATGGGCCGCTATAACGGCAAGATCGCCGGGGCCAATGCCGATCTCGGTGTCTATTCCTTCGAAATGAAGAAGCACCTGACCACCGGCAGCGAAGGGGGCATGATCGTCTCGTCCGACGAGACTTTCGCCACCCGGGCCCGCAAATTCGCCGGCATCGGCTACAAGCACATGACCGCCACCGCCGGCCGTACCCACTTGGCCATGTCAACGGTGCAGGACCCCGGCTACGAGCGCTTCGACACCATCGGCCTGAACTATCGCATGAACGCCATTTCGGCGGCGGTCGGCCTGGCCCAGCTCGAGCGGGTCGATCACATCGTCGCCCGCCGCCAGGCCTGCGCCAAGCTGTTCCTCGACGCGATCGCCGGCTGCTCCTGGCTGGTGCCGCAGGTGGTGCGGCCGGGCACCGAGCACACCTACTACACCTTCGCCGTCGATTACCGCGGCCAGGCCGAGCGCGGCGTGGCGTGGAAGGACTTCTACAACCGTTACAAGGAATTGGGCGGCGACGGCTTCTATGGCTGCGTCGTCACCCCCTACCTGGAACCGGCTTTGCGCGGCAAGGAATTCGCCGGCAAGGTGATGGCCAAGGGCCTGTGCCCCCAGGCCGAGGCGCTCCAGGCCCGCATCATGCAGTTCAAGACCAATTACCGCGATCTCGGCATTGCCCGCACCAAGGCCGAGATTTTGGCCAAGTTGATCGATCAGATCGGGCGATAATCGCTCCCCCCCACCGTCATGGCCGGGCTTGACCCGGCCATCCACGTGGATGCCTGGATCAAGTCCGGGCATGACGACCAGGAAGAAGAGGCGACATCATGGCACTTTCCGGCGGCTTGCGGTTCGGCATGGTACAGGGTCGCCTGATTCCGGCGCCTCCGGGTCAGCTCCAATGGTTTCCCCAGGACGATTGGGAAGCCGAGTTCTTCCTCGCCCCGGCGGTGGGCATCGACTTCATCGAGCTGATTGCCGAGCGCAACCACAATCCGGCCAACCCGCTGTGGAGCGAGTCCGGCCATGACCGGCTGCGCGCCCTGGCGGCGACCAACCGCCTGTCGCTGCACGCCTTCTGCAACGACTACATCGTCGATCACCCTTTGATCGGCAGCCGGGAGGTGCTCGATCAAAATTTCCACCTGATCGACCTGGGCGCCAAGCTTGGCTGCGAGAAACTGATCCTGCCTCTGTTCGAGCATTCCGAACTGAGTGCCGACACTATGACCGATTACATCGCCCCCTTGCGCGCCATCGCCGATCGCGCCCAGGCCGGCGGTGTCACCGTGTGCCTCGAAACCATTCTCGACGGCGCCCAATTGGTCACCCTGCTGGATCGTCTCGACCATCCCTCCATCGCCGTGGTCTACGACACCGGTAACCGGGTGGCCTTCGGCCACGATCTGCCGGCCGATATCCGCCTGTTGGCCGATCGCATCGCCCATGTCCACATCAAGGACAAGAATGCCGCCAATGCCAATGTTCTGCTCGGCACCGGCCTGGTCAATTTCCAGGCAGTGTTCGAGGCTTTAGCGGATATCGGTTACGACGGCCCCTATACCTTCGAGACCCAACGCGGCCGCGATCCGGTGCGCACCGCCCAATACAATGTCGGGCTGGTGCACTACTTCCACGCCGAGGCGGCGGCGCGATGAATTCGACCCCGGAAAGCGTCCTGTTCGTCGGTCTCGGCGGCGCCGGCCAGCGTCACTTGCGCATCCTGCGCCAGCGCTTGCCCCAAGCCCGCTTCAGCGCTTTCCGCCGCACCGCGAGCACGCCGCTGCTCAACGCCGACTTTTCCGTCGCCACCGGCGATCTCGCCGCCCGCTATGATCTGACCCTGGTCCCCACTCTGGAGGAAGGGCTGGCCGAGCGGCCCGATCTGGTGGTGATCTCCACCCCATCGGCGCTGCACCTGGAACCGATGCTGGCCGCCGCCGCCCAGGGTGCCGGCATCCTGGTGGAAAAGCCGTGGTCCCATCGTCTGGAGGGTTTCGCCGCCTTCCGCCGCGCCGTCGATTCCAGTCCCGCCCCCTTCCGCCTGTCCTTCCAGCGCCGCCATCACCCATTCCTGCGACGGGTCAAGGATTTGCTGGCGGCGGGAAGGCTGGGGCGGATCGTCTCGGCCAATTTCCAGGTCGGCTCCTGGGTGCCGTCCTGGCACGGCTACGAGGATTGGCGCGGCCTCTACGCCGTCCGCCCGGAATTGGGCGGTGGTGTGCTGCTGACCGAGATCCACGAGATCGACCTGGCCTGCTGGTATTTCGGTCTGCCAAAGCGCGTCTTCGCTACCGGCGGTAATTTCGGCCCGGAGCGGCTCGACGTCGAGGACACCGCCCAAGTGACGTTGGATTACGATGATTTCTCGGCCCAGATTTCGTTGTGCTTCATGCAGAAGAAGCCTGGCCGCCGGCTGGAGATCGCCGGCACCGAGGGTCATCTGGTCTGGGACGCCGAGGGCAACCGGCTGGTTCACACCGATTACGCCAGCGGCTGGCGCGAGGAGGCGAGCGACCCGGCCCTGCCCAACGACGCGCTGTTCGAAGCCCAGGCCGATGCCCTGCTGGCCGATTTCACCAATGTCGGCAATGACGAGCATCTGCGCGCCGCCTGGGCCTCCCAGGCCGTCGTCGCCGCCGCCCGCTTGGCCATGGCCGAACGCCGCGCCGTCGCCCTGCCCCCCCTATTCGCCGAGGCCGTGACATGAGTGTGCTTGATCGCTTTTCGCTGAAAGACAAGGTCGCCATCATCACCGGCGGTGGCGGCCTGCTCGGCACCAAGCACGGCGAGGCCATCGCCGAGGCCGGCGGCATCCCGGTGCTGTGGGACATCAATCTCGATTTGGCCAACGAAAAGGCCGCCGCCGTCGCCGCCGCCACCGGCCGTCCCACTCTGGCCCAGCGGGTTGATATCACCGATGCCGCCGCCATCCGCGCCGCCTTCGCCGAGGTGCTGGCCAAGTTCGGCCGCTGCGACATCCTGGTCAACAACGCCGCCAACGACCCCAAAGTTGCGCCGGGTGGCGACATGGCCTGGAGCCGGCTGGAAAATTTCGCCCTGTCGATGTGGGACAAGGATATGGCGGTGGGGGTCACCGGCGCCTTCCTGTGCTCCCAGGTGATCGGCACCCATCTGGCCGCCCAGGGCGGCGGGGTGATCCTCAACATCTCGTCCGATCTGGGGGTGATTTCCCCCGACCAGCGGCTATACCGCAAGCCCGGCCTGCCCGACGACCAGCAGCCGGTCAAGCCAGTGACCTATTCGGTGGTCAAGCATGCCCTGATCGGCCTGACCAAGTATTTGTCGACCTATTGGGCGGTCCAGGGGGTGCGGGTCAACGCCCTGTCGCCTGGCGGGGTCTACACCAACCAGCCGGACGACTTCCTGCTGCGCCTGACCAATCTGATCCCCATGGGGCGGATGGCCGATAAGGACGAATACAAGGCGGCTGTGGTGTTCCTGTGCTCCGACGCCTCGTCCTACATGACCGGCCAGAACGTCATCATGGATGGCGGCCGCACGGTGCTATGATGGCAAGCTGTCATCCCGAGCGTAGAGAGGGATATTTCACGCTAAGCCGTCGGACGGTTTCGCGTGAAAGATCCCTCGTCGCTGCGCTCTGTCGGGACGACAATAAGGAATCGGCGCTTAACCGATGATCAGCCAGATCAGCAAAATCTATTCGATGCTGGACCGGTCGACCCGGCGCCAATTGCTGCTGGCCGCGTTGCTGATGGCCACCGCCACCCTGTTGGAGATGGGCGGCATCGGCCTGTTGCTGCCCTTGTTCCAATTGCTGCTGGCGCCGGCTTCGGTGGCCAAGCTGCCGGTGGTGGGTGCGCTGGCGGCGCGGATGACCGCCGACAATCCCACCGCCGCCATCGCCACCATCTGCACCGCGCTGATGGTGTTCTATCTGGTCAAGGCGGTGGCGCTGGCCCTGATCGATTGGCACCACACCGCCTTCGTCATGACCCGCCAGGGCGAGTTCGCCCAGCGCATGCTCAGGGTCTATCTCAGCCGGCCCTATGAATCGCTGATGGGGCGCAACAGCGCCGAATTGGTGCGCAACGTCACCCTTTTATCGGCGCGGCTGTTCCTGAAGGGTGTGCTGCCGGCGATCCAATTGTCGATGGAATGCCTGGCGGCGACGGGCATCGTCGTCATGCTGGTGCTGGTCGATCCCACCGTGACCTTGGGCATCGGCGCAGTGCTGGGTCTCGCGGTGGCCGGGTCCTACACCATCATCCGCCAGCGCCTACGCCGTTGGGGCGCCACCAGCGTGCAGATGGACCGCGAGGCGCTGATCTGGCTCAACCAGTCATTGGGGGCGCCCAAGGTCACCAAACTCAGCGGCCTTGAGGATTTCTTCTGCCGCCGCTTCGCCCGCCCCACCATGATCAAGGCCGCCACCCAGGCCCTCAGCCAGACCGCCTCCAACTGGCCGCGCCTGATCATCGAGGCGGTGGCGGTGTCGGGGATGATGGCGGTGATCCTGGTGGTGGTGGTGGTCGAGGGCCGTCCGGCCCAGACCCTGCTGCCGACGCTCGGCATTTTCGCGGCGGCGGCCATGCGGCTGTTGCCCTCGGTCAGCAAGATCGTCGCCGCCCTCAGCCTGATGCGGGAAAACGTTAACGCCGTCGATATCCTCCACGCCGAGGGCTTCGGCCGCGACGACCCGCCGCCCCAGGCCGCCCGTGCCGCCGGGGTATTGGAATTCCGCCAGGAATTGCGCCTCGACGGCATCGGCTACCGCTACCCCAATTCCGACGCCGCCGTGCTGGCCGATATCGATCTGGTGGTACCGGCCGGCGCCTCGGTGGCCCTGGTCGGGCGCTCGGGCGCCGGCAAGACCACCCTGGCCGACATGATCCTTGGCCTGTTGCGGCCGCAGCAGGGGCGCATCCTGGTCGATGGAGTGGACGTCACCGCCGATCCCTCGGCCTGGCAGGCTCTATTGGGCTACATTCCCCAGGATATCTACCTGCTTGACGACACCCTGGCCCGCAACGTCGCCTTGGGCGTCGAGGATGCCGACATCGATTCGGCTCGCCTGGCCGCCGCCATCGGCGCCGCCCGCCTCGACGAGTTGGTCGCCGCTTTGCCCCAGGGGCTTGGCACCCTGGTGGGCGAACGCGGCGCCCGGCTGTCGGGTGGCCAGCGCCAGCGGGTCGGCATCGCCCGCGCCCTGTACCGCCAGCCGGCGATCCTGGTGCTGGACGAGGCCACCTCGGCCTTGGATGCCGAGACCGAACGCGATATCAACGACGCCATCACCGCGCTTTCCGGCGAAAAGACGGTGATCATCATTGCCCACCGCCTCAGCACCGTGCGCCATTGCGACACCATTGTGCTGATGGAGGCGGGCCGTATCATCGACCGGGGCGGCTTCGCCGAGCTGGCCGGGCGCAACGCCGATTTCGCCCGCCTAATCGCACTCAGTCAGTTGCCGACCGAAAAGGGGACCTGAATGGACAGCAACGGATTCTATCGCAAGGCCAAGAAGCTGGCGCTGATGGCCCGGGCCTTCGCCGCCAATCTGGTCCACCGCTTTGATGGCGGCGATTTCAGCCTGTATACCGTGGTTGGCGGACCCTCGCCCTACCAACGCCGCCTGATCGAGCTGACCTGCCTCAATAATTCCGCGTCACGAATTCTCTGCCGCGACATGTTCGGGGTGTATTCCTACCCTACGCTCGACTTCGTTTCGGATGTGAAACTGATCCTCGATGCCGGGGCCAATATCGGCGCCGCCAGCGTGCTGTTCTCGGTGTTCTACCCCAAGGCCCGGATCATGTCCTTCGAACCTTGCCGGCGCGCCTTCGAGGCGCTGACGGCCAATGCCCGGCAATTTTCCAACATCGAGCCGGTCCAGGCTGGTCTGCTGGATCGCGACGGCACCGCCGAGGTGACCATCGGCGGCGGCGGCAAGTCCAATTCCGGCACCGCCGCCAGCCTGTTCCGCAAGGCCGCCACCAAAGCCGAGACCGAAACCATCACCATGATCCCGGCCGGCGAGTACGTCGCCAAGCACGGGCTCAAGATCGACCTGCTCAAGGTCGATACCGAGGGCTGCGAGGTGCCGATCCTGCGCTCGCTGGGCGATGCGGTCAAAGACGTCAAGATCATCTACTACGAATACCATTCCAACGAGGACCGCCTGACCATCGAGGCCATGCTGGCGCCCACCCATATCCTGTGGTCGTCCCACGCCGAGCGCGCCCATGCCGGCAATGTCTGCTGGCTGCGCAAGGATCTGCTGCCGGCATCGGTGGAAGCCCGCGCCATCCGCATGGGCTAAGGCGATGGACCTCCGCTTCCAATTCTGTCCCCTCGACGGGGCGGCGGAGGTCCAGGCCTTCATCCGCGACCATTGGCGCGCCGACCATGTGCTGGTCCACGACGCGGCGCTGATGGACTGGCAGTTCCGCGACGAGGCGGTCGGGCGTTATAATTTCCTGCTGGCCCGCGATCCCGCAATCGGTGTGGTCGGCATGCTGGGCTTCATCCCCGCCAGCCGTTACGATTCCGCCCTGGCCGATGGAGACGAGACGATTTGGCTGACCAATTGGAAGGTCCGCTCGGATTTGGCCCTGGGCACCGGCCTGTTCCTGCTGCGCCATCTGACCAAGGCGCTTCGCCCGCGCTGGATCGGCACAATCGGCCTCAATCCGGCCACGCGGGGCATCTATGAGGTGCTGGGCTACCGGGTCGGCCAATTGGCGCGGCATTACCTCTTGAACCCGGCCCTGGCCGGGCGAAAGCTGGCATTGGTGCCGGAGGGCGTTTCCATTCCCACCCCCACCGGCGCCACTCCCTTGCGGCCGCTCACCGCCGCCGATTTCTGGAGCGCCACTGACGGTCTGGATTTCGGCGACCAAGTGCCGCGCAAAAGCCGGGCCTTGTTCGAGAACCGCTATCTGCGACACCCTTTCTATGAGTACCGCCTCTTCCTCGCCGTCGAGGGCACGACCGCTGCCATTGTGGTATTGCGGGCCTGCCATCACGACGGCGCGGTGGCGCTTCGGGTGGTCGATGTCCTTGGCACCCCTGCCGCCTTAGCCGGCACCGGCACCGCCTTCGCCGGTCTGCTGGCCGAGTTCGGCGCCGAATATCTCGATTTCTATGCCAGCGGTCTTGAGGCCGAACTGGCTGCGGCCGGCTTCGGACGCGAGGATGGGGTCATCCTTCCCGGCCATTTCGAGCCGTTCGAGCGGAAGAACGTCGATCTGCTCTATTCTCTGAGCGGTCCCGAGGGTCGCCTCATCCTGTGCAAGGGAGACGCCGACCAGGATCGGCCTAACCAGAGGGGGCCGGCGTGACCAACCCGCTCACCATCGTCATGTACCATTACGTCCGGCCCCTGGCCGATTCCCGCTTCCCCGCCATTCGGGGCCTGGATGTCGCCCTGTTCGACCAGCAGCTCGACTATCTCGACCGCCATTACCGGCTGGTGTCGATGGATCAGGTGCTCGACGCCCTCGACGGTTTGGCCGAATTGCCACCGCGCGCCGCGCTGTTGACCTTCGACGACGGCTATTCCGACCATGTCCATTACGTCCTGCCCCGCCTGGTCCGGCGCGGCTGGAGCGGTGCCTTCTTCGCCCCGGCGGCGGCGGTGCTGGACCGCCAGATGCTCGACGTCAACAAGATCCATTTCACCCTGGCCTCGGGCGCCGATCCCGATGCCCTGGTGGCGCTGGTCGATCAGGCCTGCCGCGAGCGCAAGGCCGAATTTGGCTTGACCGAGCTGGCGGCCTATCGCGCCAAGCACTGGGTCCCCAACAATTTCGACCCGGCGCCGGTCAATTATTTCAAGCGCATGCTCCAGGTCGAATTGCCGGAAGCTTTGCGCGCCGCTTTGGCCGATCAGGTCTTTGCCCGCTTCGTCTGCGCCGACGAAGCCGCCTTCGCCGACGAGCTTTACCTGTCGGACGCGCAATTGCGCCAGATGGTCGAAGCCGGCATGCATATTGGCTCCCACGGCGACCGCCATTGCTGGCTCGGCCATCTAGAGGCCGCCGATCAGGACCGTGACCTCGACCGCTCGCTGGATCTGCTGGCCGCCATTGGCATGGACCCGGCCAAGCGGACCCTGTGCTACCCTTATGGCAATTTCAACGAACGCACCTTGGCCCTATTGCCGGGCAAGCGCATCCGGGCGGCGATGACCACCGAGATCAATTTGGCCGAAATCACCCCCGCCAATCGCTTCACGCTGCCCCGGCTCGACACCAACCATTTGCCCAAGGATGGCGCCGCCGCGCCCTGTTCCTGGACCATCAAGGCCGCGCCCCATGGCTGATTCCAGCATCGTCTTCCTGATCCAGGTGCCGTTTTCCGACCGCGATTACCAGCGCAACGGCATCGCCTTCCTGGCCGCCGAGGGCATCCGGGTCACCGTGCTCGACGTCTCCCGGCTGGCGATGCCGCGCCTGACCGTGCGGCCGCAACGGCTGGATTTCCCCGGTGTGACGCTCCGCATCGTCGATACCCCGGCCAAATTGGCGGCCGAGGCCCCCTCCCTGGCCGCAGCCGGGGTGATTGTCTGCCATGTCGGGTCCGGCTACGTCATGCCCGATACCTTGGGGGTGCTGCGGGCGGTGGCGCGTTCTGGCCGACCCGCCTTGCTGACCAGCGTTAACGCCCAGCCGCTGTGGCGCAAACCGCCGGCTTTGGAGGCGCTTCGCCCCAGTGGGCTGCGCCGCCGCCTGGGCGCGGCCAATCCGCTGGCCTCGCTGCTCAACCGCATTCCGCTGCCATTTTTGGGCATTCGCCCCTTCGATTACGTGGTCTATGGCGGCAAGGGCAGCCGCGCCAGCCGCCGCCTGGTTAGCGCCCAAACCCGGGTGATCACCGCCCACACCATGGATTACGACATCTTCCTGGCCGAGCGCGACACCCAGCGCCCGGACCCCGCATCTCCGTACGCCCTGTTCATCGACCAATATGTCGGCTACCACCCCGATTCGGCGATGGGGATCGAGCAATCCGAGGACCCGGCCACCTTCTATCCCCGGCTGCGGACCCTGTTCGATCGTATCGAAAGCGAATTGGGTTTGCAGGTGGTGGTGGCGGCCCATCCCCGCGCCGATTATTCCGACAAGCCGGGCTTGTTCGGCGAGCGGGCCATCGTCAGCGGCGACACTGCCGCGCTGATCCGCCAAAGCCAATTGGTGGTCAGCCATTACAGCACCGCCCTCAATTTTGCGGTGCTGTTCGACAAGCCGGCGGTGATGGTGACCACCGCCCGAATGCTGGCCCATTCCATCGTCGGCGGTTCGATCATCCAATTGAACCAGGCACTCGCCGTGCCGCTGTTGCGCATCGATCTGGAATACAGCCTGGATGGATTGCTGTCGCAACCCCGCGCCGGTTACGCCACCTACCGCGAAGACTGGATCAAGGCGCCCGGCTCGCCCGAACGCCCCATGTGGCGGATCATCCTTGATGCGCTACGGGCGGACGGGGTGCTGTAACCCCAAGTCTTTCCGTCACCCCCGCGAAGGCGGGGGCGGAGAAACGAGTTGTTTACCGAACCCGCGCCGTCCGGATCAGTGCCTTGCTGGAATTCTGCAAGGTCAGCTGCACCGCCAGGCCGAGATTGCTGTCGCCGCCATACATGTCGACGCTTTTGCGGAACAGGGCCAGCGATTGCGGATTGGGAATCAGCTCGATCTCGGCGCCGCCACTGACATAGGACGATAATTCGTCCTGAGCGGTGGGCGACAGGGTTTGGCTCTTGGCCGCGCCGTCGAAGGGGAATAGCATCACCCGATTGCTGGCGAATTGGGCGATCTCGTCGATCAGGCCGGCATCGATATCGGGCAAAACGCGGCGGATATTGGCGCCCATCCAGGCGAAGTAATCGGCCTTGACCGCCGCGTCGATGGCCAGCCGCGCTCCGTAATCGTAATTCAGCTTGGGAAAGCCCTCGTTCATCAGCCGGTCGAACATGGCGGGCTGGAAATAGTGGGCCTCGGCCAGGGCCTCCTGATCGAACCACTCGCTGCGGGCGCGCTCCAGGTAGAAATCGAAATAGGCGCGCAGCGCCGGGAAGTCCTTTTCCGGCGGCAAATGCGACATGGCGTTCAGCAAATCGATGGCGTGGAAGCCGCGCCGGGTGGCGAAGTCGATCAGCGGGCGGCCGATCTCCAGATTGATCGCCACGAAAATGTGGGCGTGAAACAGCCGCAATTCCAGGAAATCCTCGGCCGACATCGCCTTCGTTTCGCGAATGCAATGTTCGAATTCGATGGCCTTGACCCCACCATAGACACCGAACGCGCTGGGGATGACCCGGACCTTTTCCACCAGGCCATAGGTCTCGCGCTGCTCGTCGGTCTCCATCGGCGTGCCTTTCAGCAGCCGGATATCGCTGGTCTGGACCTTGTCGAAGCCGCAATCATAGGCCTGCTTGACGCTGTTGACGTGGGTGTCGCGGCTTTCGGTGGGCAGTCCCACCAGCAGATCGGTGCTGATGCGCGCGCCCATGGCGTGACAGTTCGATACCAGCTCGTTGACTGTGTCGAGCGGCACGTTCTTGCGGCCGATATGCACGCCGACATCGACGTCGAAGGTTTGCTGGGCGAAGGAGGGAATGCTGAGATTGCCGAGGATGCGATAGATCTCGAGGTTGCGCTTGACCATGTTCTTGGACGAGGCCAGCTCCACCGCGACGCAATTGCCGTGAATATCGGCCAGGCGGCGGATCTCGGTGACGATGCCGACGTCGCGGTCCAGCCCGCCGACATTGGAATCGCCGATGAACAGGTAGAACGGGTTCTTCGAGCGGGTGAAGATGTAATCCAGCTCGGCCATCACCGTGTCGATCGGGAAGCTGCGCACCGTCTTGCCGCCGGCATCCATCTCGCGGGCGGCGGTGCAATAGGTGCAGGTATAGGGGCAGCCGCGATTGGTCTCGATGATCGGCGACAGCGGGAACGAGGCCAGATCGATGAACGGATCCATCCAGCCGTTGAGCCAGGGCGAGGGATGGGGAATGGTGGCCAGATTGGCGCTGGCGCAAAGCGGCCCATGCACCAGCCCGCCGGCCTGGTCCAGATAGGCCACCTGCGGCAGCACCACCCGCTCGCCGATTAGGGTTTGGCGCAAAGAACCGGCCTTGCCCAGCATGTGGACCACCAGATTGGCGAAAGCCTCCTCGCCCTCCTTGACCACATAGGCGTCGATTTCGGGATGCTCGACCAGGAATTGGCGGGCGCCCTCTTCGCCGCGGCGGATATTGGGGCCGCCCATCACCACGAACACGTCGGGGTTCTTGGCGCGGGCGTGGCCGATGATCACCTTGTTGAGGTTGACGTTCCAATCGTAATTGGACAGCGCCAGGATGGTCGGCTTGTCGTCCAAGGCCTCGATCAAGACGTCGGGAAACTTGAACAGGCGCAGATCGACGGTGCCCTTGCCGATGGCCGCCTCGACGGCCGCCGCCACATAGCCGACATTCAGCGGAGCGCAGTAATTATGGATGCGCTGATTGTGAACCAGATCGGCGATGAAGACTTTCGGCTTGGTCATGGGCACCCGGCCTTTTTGCGACAATGCGGCCCGTTTTAGCCCGCTGGGCTTAACCATTGCAATGTGATTCGGGGTGGCCCTATGCCCCGACCTTGCAGCCGCGCAGACGATTGCGCAGGCGTTCGAACGGCCGCTCGACGCCGACATGCAGGGCCCAGGCGGCCACCAGAGTCAGAGCCAGGGCCACCAGCCATACCCCGAATCCTTCGCCGCCAAGCGGCCGGACATGGTCGAACACCGCCAGCAACGGGGTGTGAACCATGTAGATCGGATAGGTCAGATCGCCCAGCCACTTGTCGATATGGCGCAGCCGCGACGGAAACGAGAAGAGAATCAGCGCCAGCAGCCCGACGTAAAGCGCCAGGAACGTCCCGGCATTGGCGCTGCGGCCGACCCAAAGCCCGTCGAGTCCGGCGAAGGAATAGCTGTCGGCGCACAGGATCCAGAACAGCGACAGCGCCAGCATTGCTCCCGCCAGGGCGCTGGGTGCCTTCGACCGGCCGAGCGCGGCGTGGAAGGTGGCGACGCCAAGGGCGAAGAACGGGGTGAACTTAAATACGCCGTAGACCCTAATGCTGCCGTTGGGGGTGGCGACCGCCAGGACGAACAGCGCCAGTGACACCGCCAGCAGGGCCAGCAGCGCCCGTCTGGCGCCGATGATGCGGCCCAGGATCATCGGCGCCAGCCCGATGGCCAGGTAGAACATGGCTTCGACGATGATGCTCCATCCCACCCCGTTGGGACGCATGGCGTAAAGGTCCATATAGGCGCCGAT
>Ga0316222_1001326_pt1 | contig 30663 bp, 32 predicted proteins | sample TBH18011metaG_FD_206008 | JGI IMG/M metagenome (GOLD analysis project Ga0316222, IMG submission 206008) | Freshwater microbial communities from Trout Bog Lake, Wisconsin, USA - TBH18011 | ecosystem: Environmental > Aquatic > Freshwater > Lake > Hypolimnion/Profundal zone | place: USA: Wisconsin... | reverse complement strand
TGTGGGCAATGAACAACTTAAATCATCGACCCAGAAAATGTCTCGGCTTTAAAACGCCTCACGAAGTATTTATGAAACAGTTACAATCGCATCAACATGTGGTTGCACTTCGAAATTGAATCCGCCAATCAATACAATGCAACTGGTCAGTCAGAAAGGTCTGGTTGCGTACCATAGACCCGCCATTGAACAGGTTATCTCGGATAACCCGAACGAGTATAGTGGAAAATACTTAATTAGCAATTCAATTGCCGCTAAATTGGCGGCTTGTTGCGTGTAGGTCGACAGTCGACTGAAAATTCAGGCGCGAACTGGTTCAGGATGTATTTGAAACGGCTACGAAAGAAAACGGCCAATTCGTTTTTGAATTTAAGACACAGCACCGGCCACCGGTTCAAGCATGCTGCAGCGATTACCCTCGGTATCCATAAATGAAACATAAAAACCAACCCCCGGGATCGGCATGGGTTCGCCCAGAACCTGCCCGCCGGCGTCCTGCACTTTTTTGATGGAGACGCGGATATTCTGTACGGCGATGACGATGGAAGGATGCTGGGCTGGCCATTCCGGATTTTTTTTATAGAACCCGCCGTTGATGGCGCCGGCCTGAGCGCCTTTTTTGGCGTCGGCCACGGCCGTGGTGGCCAGCACGTAATGGCCCATTTCTTCACCGAGTGACTCGGTCTGCCATCCAAACGCGGCTTCATAAAAACCGGCAATGCGCCGGGCATCTTCGTAGGGTATTTCAAAGTGAATCACGGGATCCATGGTACTGGTCTCCTTGATATGTATTTGCAAACTCTGAAGTGACCGATTTTGATATCAATTCTTAAGACGGGTGCAGGCTGGGCCGTTTCAACCGGCGGTGCCGGGATTGCATCCCAGCCTACGAGGCCGTCGTTCCAGCCGATTTCAGGTATTCTCGCATAAAAAAATGCCGTGTTGCTACTTATTACCTGCCGATTTTTTGCGCCTGAAACAGCTGGAAATATGATCATCCACCATGCCGATGGCCTGCATGTAGGCGTAGATGATAGTGGGGCCGATAAACTTGAAGCCGCGCCGGGCCAGGTCTTTTGAAATACGTTCGGACAATTCGGTTTTGGGTGGCGCGTCTTTATAGCTCTCAATATGATTGACGATGGTTGTGCCGTTCACAAAAGCCCACAGATAGGGATCAAGCCCGCCCAGTTCCTGTTTCAGGACCAGATAGGCTTTGGCATTGGCGATCGTTGCAGCGACTTTCAGACGGTTGCGCACGATGCCGGGATTGGCCAGTAATTCAGCAACCTTGTCGTCGCCATAGCGGGCGATTTTTGCCCCATCCCAGCCGTCAAAGGCCAGTCGGTAGTTTTCCCGTTTATTGAGGATGGTTTCCCAGGACAGGCCGGCCTGCGCGCCTTCCAGATTAAGCATTTCAAACAGCGTGGTTTCATCGTGACACGGCACACCCCAGTGATGATCGTGATAGTCCAGATACAGGGGGTTGGCGGGATTGGCCCAGCCGCAGCGTTTTTTGTTCATATCTTGTCGTATTCCCCTGTCAGCACGCAGCATGGTTGACGGTCACCACATGTATGGCCAGACCGCCCAGTGAGGTTTCCTTGTATTTGGCCTGCATGTCAAACCCGGTGGAACGCATGGTCTCGATCACCTGATCCAGGCTGACATGATGGGTTCCGTCACTGTGCAGTGACAGCGACGCAGCGGTAATGGCTTTGACTGCACCCATGCCATTGCGTTCTATGCAGGGAATCTGGACCAGTCCGCCGATCGGGTCACACGTCATGCCCAGATGGTGTTCAATGCCGATTTCAGCCGCCGCTTCAATCTGTTGATTGGACCCGCCCAGTGCGGCAGTCAAACCGGCTGCGGCCATGGCACAGGCGACGCCGACTTCGCCCTGACAGCCGATTTCTGCGCCTGAAATCGACGCATTTTTTTTGCACAGCATGCCCACGGCCGACGCCACCAGCAAAAAATCGCGCACGCCATTGACCGGCTCAATCTGTTTGCAGTCCTGTGCATAGTAGCGGATTACGGCAGGAATGATGCCGGCAGCACCATTGGTGGGCGCTGTCACAACCCGCCCGCCCGAGGCATTGACTTCATTGACCGCCATGGCATACAGACTGACCCGGTGCACCGGATCATGCGGCAGATTGCCGACCTGGTCCTCTATGGCACGCCACAGCTTGGCCGCACGCCGCTTGACATGCAGCCCCCCCGGCAACTCGCCTTCTTCCTGCAATCCGGTCTCGATGCAGTCGCGCATGACCTGCCAGATTTCATCCAGCCCGGCATTGAGCTGGCTTTCACTGTCGTACACGGCTTCATTGGCACGCATCATTTGCGCAATGCTCAGGTGATTTTTTTCACCATGTTCGAGCAATTCACCCATGGTAGCGAACGGATACGGCTTGACCATGGGCCTGTGGTGCGGCTCATGCCCCATTTCCTGTTCGGTCTGAATAAAACCGCCACCCACCGAATAGAACACCTGCTCAGTGATGCTGCCATCCTGTCTGATTGCGGTGAATCTGACACCGTTAGGGTGTGCCGGCAGGCTTTCGTGTTTGTGCCAGAGCAGGTCCCGATCAACACTGAAAGCAATTGGAAATTGGTCCAGCAGCCGGATTTGTCCGCTCTGGTGAATAGCGGCGATTTTCGCGCCGATGGTTTGCGGCTGCACCTCTTTGGGCGTTTCACCGACAAGGCCAAGCAGCACGGCCTTGTCGGTGGCATGGCCGATGCCGGTCAGGGCCAGCGATCCGTACAGATCAATCCGAACTTGAATGACTTGCGCCAGGTTGGGGCATTCCAGTAAAAACCGGCGTGCAGCCAGCATCGGCCCTACCGTGTGGGAACTGGATGGTCCCACGCCAATTTTAAACAGGTCAAAAACACGCATGTCCATCAGAAGTCTCCGTTATATTCGTAGCGCTTATTGCTTTTATTGCAGGCTGGGTTGAAAACCAGCATTGCAATCGTTGGTGCTGGGTTTGCAACCCAGCCTACGAACCTATTCTTTTTGATCTGTGCAGTTCAGCTCAGAACGATATTTTTCAGCATATCGGCTACCATCTCAGGCAGCCCGTCTTTGGCATGCCACTGCCAGTCTGCGCCGGCCTGGCTGTCGTCGAGGCTGTCGGGCCAGGTATCGGCGATGGCCTGACGCTGATCCGGCACATAGTTGACGACAAACCCGGGGTGATGACGCTGAATTTCTGCGGCAATCTGCGCCGGCGTAAAGCTGATACCGGCCACATTGTATGAAGAACGGATACGCAGTTTTTCGGCCGGTGCTTTCATGAGCTCAATCGTGGCGCGGATCGCGTCCGGCATGTAAATCATCGGCAACGCCGTATCGGCCGACAGAAAGCAGTCATAGGCAACACCGCTTAACGCAGCATGGAATATCGCAATGGCATAATCGGTGGTGCCACCGCCCGGTGGCGATTTATAACTGATGATGCCCGGATAACGGATGCTGCGCACATCGACGCCATATTTGCTGAAATAGTATTCGCACAGCCGCTCACCGGCCAGTTTGCTGATGCCATAGATCGTGGTCGGATCCATCGTGGTCATCTGCGGGGTATTGACCGGCGGGGTATTCGGACCGAACGCGGCAATCGAGGAGGGCCAGAACACCTGCAGCGGTTTGCCGGCGTCATTGCGCAAGCGGGCCAGCTCCAGAATGTTGAGCAGCCCATCCATGTTCAGGGTCCAGGCTTTGAGCGGCGCCTGCTCACCGGTTACCGACAGCAATGCAGCAAGCTGATAGACATCGGTAATGTCATATTGGGCAACCACGTGCGCCAGACGATCGGCGTCCAGCACATCGAGTTGCTGATAATGCTGTGCACCATACAGACTGTGCGCGGCGATATCCGAGGCGATGACATTGTGCACACCGTATTCCTGACCCAGTGCATCGACCAGTTCACAACCAATCTGACCATTGGCGCCGATAATTAAAATTCGCTTTGACATAACGTTCTTTCAACAAGACTTTTATTTGATGATATTCAATTCACGTCCGGCCTGCTCAAAGGCAGCCAGTACGGTGTTGATCTGCTCTGTCGTATGCGCAGCCGAGAGCTGCACGCGCACCCGGGCCTGCCCCATCGGGACCACCGGAAAAAAGAAACCGGAAACCAGTACACCCAGTTCATACAGACGCGCGGCAAACTGTTGCGCCACCGTGGCTTCAAACAGCATCACCGGCACCACCGGATGGGTACCGGGCTTGATGGTGAAGCCGAGCCGGGCGATTTCGCGACGGAAGTGCGCGGTATTGGCATGCAGGCGGTCACGCAATTCCGTGCTGCCGGACAGAAGTTTGAGTACTTCCAGCGAAGCACCGGCGATCGAGGGCGCCAGCGTGTTGGAAAATAAATAGGGACGGGCTTTCTGGCGCAGGATCTCAACAACTTCCCGGCGCGCCGACACGAACCCGCCCATGGCACCACCGAGCGCCTTGCCCAGCGTGCCGGTGATGATGTCGATGCGCCCCATGACATGGTGATGCTCATGCGTGCCGCGTCCGGTGGCGCCCATAAATCCCGAGGCGTGACATTCATCGATCATCACCAGTGCGCCGTAACGGTCAGCCAGATCGCAGATTTTATCGAGTTGCGCAATCGTGCCATCCATGGAAAACACGCCGTCGGTAACAATGACTTTGTGGCGTTTGCCGGATTCATTGGCGGCCTTGAGCTGGACCTCCAGATCTGCCATGTCATTGTGCGCATAACGATAGCGCGCGGCCTTGCACAGACGGATACCATCGATGATGGAAGCGTGATTGAGGGCATCGGAAATGATGGCGTCCTCGGCATCAAACAACGGCTCGAACACACCGCCATTGGCATCAAACGCAGCAGCAAACAGAATGGTGTCCTCGGTTCCCAGAAATTGCGACAGAGCCGCCTCAAGCTGCTTGTGCACGGTTTGCGTTCCGCAGATGAAGCGCACCGAGGACAGTCCATAACCGAATTGTTCTGTGGCTTTGATCGACGCCTGCACCATGCTTTCCTGACCCGACAGACCCAGATAATTATTGGCACACATGTTGATCAGGTGGCGGCCTTCACTGTCCACGACCTCGGCACCCTGCCTCGAAGCCAGCACCCGCTCGATCTTGTACAGACCGGATTGGCGCAACGCGGTAATGGTGTTTTGCAGGCCGCCATAAAAAGCCGTTTGATGCGGGAAAGTCGGTGCGTTCATTGTGGTTTCCTCAAGTACTGTGATATTTAAATTTCCGCAGATGGACAGGCTCTGCTAATATTCACTGCGATTTCACTGCAAGTAATAAATTTCAATATAGTGAAATAAATTTCGATATATCGAATAAAGTGGATGTTACCCAGACTCGGAAAACATTGCAAGGACAAATGAAAAAAACTGCCGCTTCCAATCTGAACCTGCCCCTGCCACCCTCTCCGCCCGAAGTCGGTGCCACGTTGCAGCGCATGCGCCTGGAACGAGGCCTGACGCTGGAAGATCTGTCGCGCACCGCCGGCGTTTCCAAGTCAATGTTGTCACAAATAGAACGCGAAAAAGCCAATCCGACCATTGCCGTTGCGTGGCGCCTGGCCAATGCGCTGGGCGTGGATATCGCCGAGTTGTTAAGCTCTGACGTCAAAAAACCCGATTCAATCCGGATTCTGGAATCCCATGAAACGCCTACCCTGCAAGGCGAACATGCCGGGTACACCCTGCGCATTCTGGGGCCGATGGAACTGGCCGGTAAGTTCGAATGGTATGAACTGACGCTGGCACCGAACGGTTCACTGGTGTCGGGTTCCCACGATCCGGGCACCACCGAGCATTTAACTCTATTACAAGGCAGCGTAGAACTCGATGTCAATGAGGTAATTAAAAAATTAAAAATTGGCGCGACGGCGCGTTATGCTGCCGATTTGCCGCACGCCATTCGCAATACCGGAAAAAGTGAAGCCAAGGCGCTGATGGTCGTAATCCACCGCTGAACCGATAACTGAAAAATCGAGCCCATCATGAATGCACAATTTTTGTTCTATGACGATTACTCCGAAGGTGCCCATCCGCACATCCTGCGTGCCCTGGCTGACGACAGTCAGAAACAGGACCGCGGCTACGGCCTTGACGCCACCACGGAAAAAGCGATCAGCCTGATCCGCGCAAAAACCCGCCAGCCACAGGCGGCGGTGCATTTTGTGGCGACCGGAACTCAGGCCAACATCGTGTGCCTGGCTTCCATGCTTAAACCGTATGAATCCGTGATTGCCGAATATAACGGGCATATTCATGTGCACGAAACCGGTTCGATCGAAGCAACCGGGCACAAAATCAATTGTGTTACGGGTCACAACGGCAAGCTCGACAGTGTGGCAGTACAAAGCGTGCTGGATGCCCACAGTGACCAGCAGATGGTCAAACCCAAAGTCGTGTATATCTCGCAGCCTACCGAACTGGGCACAATTTATTCGCGCGCCGAACTGCAGCAGCTGCACGCTTTTTGTCAGAAAAAAAATCTGTATCTGTATATCGATGGTGCCCGTCTGGGGCATGCACTGGCCGCACACAGCGCCGACTTCGGCCTGCACGACATCGCCGCACAGTGCGACATGTTCTATATAGGCGGCACCAAAAACGGCGGATTGATGGGCGAAGCCATCGTGATCGTGAACCCTGACCTGCAGACCGACTTTGCCTACCACCTGCGCCAGCGCGGTGCACTGCTGTCCAAAGCCAGATCGGTGAGCACCCAGTTTGTCACTTTTTTTCAGGACAATCTCTATCTGGACAATGCCGCCCACGCCAATCGCCTGGCGCAACTGCTCGGCGCCGGGTTGCAAAAACTGGATATTTCCTTGCTGCTGCCAACTGCTGCCAACCAGCTGTTTCCGATTTTGCCGGATGAACTGATTGCCAGACTGAAAACCCGCTATGGCTTCCACATCTGGTGCAAAGCCGACGCGCCGGGTCATTCGGCGATCCGTCTGGTGACCTCCTGGTCCACCCCTGAACCGGCAGTCATTGACTTTCTGACTTATCTGGCAACGCTGAAACCCGCTTAAAGCCACAAAATGTTCTTGATCTGGAACAACTTTACTACATCTAAATGGTATTTATTCTCATTATCATTTAGAATGAGTTATCTGTACTACCGGCAAGTTGCCAACTTGCAATGCATATGAAGACAACCGCTGCACCACGCAAGGCCCGCTCACTGGATCAACTGAAAGTGGGAGACTCGGGCTTTGTTGGAAAAATCAGTCAGATCACTTCCGCCATTGCCCATTTTGATCCGCACCTGGCGCGCCGTCTGATGGAAATCGGCTTTATCCCCGGCGAGCCGGTGCAGGTATTGCACAAAGGATTTTTTGGCGGCGAACCGATAGCCGTACGTATCGGTCATTCCACCTTTGCCCTGCGCCGCTTTGAGGCCGCACTCATTTCCGTCATCACCCACAATGAATAATGCAGCATCCCTGTCGCCAGTGTCTCCGCTGGTTGCCCTGGTCGGCAATCCGAATTGCGGAAAAACCGCCCTGTTCAACCGTCTGACCGGTGCGCGTCAGAAAGTCGCCAATTTTGCCGGTGTGACGGTAGAACGCAAAATCGGCCGCTACGCCGGCAGTTCCGGCCGGATCTGGCAGATTCTGGATCTGCCCGGCACCTACAGTATCAATGCCAGCACGCCGGATGAACAAATCACCCAGTCCGTCATTACCGGACAACACCAGTCCGAACCGATGCCGGACGCATTGGTGTGCGTGGTCGATGCCACCAATCTGCGCCGCGGTCTGCGCATTGCGCTGGAACTCAAACAGTTAAATTTGCCCATGGTGTTGGCCGTCAACATGATGGACGTGGCAACCAAACGCCATATCCAGATTGATCTGGGTGCGCTGTCCGAGGTACTGGGCATGCCGGTGGCAGAGTCGGTTGCAGTACGCGCCCAGGGCGAAGCCAATCTGGTCGCTGCGCTGGAAAAACTGCCGCTGCGCGCTGAAAAAAATCCGCCAGTCCATCTGTTGCCGATGTCGGTCATGGAGTTGCAGGATGAAGTCAATGCCATCCTCAGGCAGTGCGTGATCAATCATGCTTCGGCCTCGCCCTGGACCGACAAAATCGATCGCATCGTTCTGCATCCGATCTTTGGCACTGCGCTGTTTTTGCTGCTGATGTTTCTGGTATTTCAGGCGGTATTTTCCTGGGCTGCCTGGCCCATGGATCTGATCAAAAACAGTGTTGAACAACTGGGCAATGTGGTTCAGGACGGTTTGCCGCAAGGCGTGTTGCGCGACCTGATCACCAAGGGAATTATCGGCGGCAGCGGCGCGGTGCTGGTATTTCTGCCGCAGATCGTGATCCTGTTTTTCTTTATCCTGACGCTGGAAGATTCGGGTTACCTGCCGCGCGCGGCGTTCCTGCTGGACCGTCTGATGGGCAGCGTCGGACTGTCGGGGCGGGCGTTCATTCCGCTGCTGTCCAGCTTTGCCTGCGCCATTCCCGGCATCATGTCGACCCGCACCATCCAGAATCCGCGCGACCGGCTCACTACCATCATGATCGCCCCGCTCATGACCTGTTCGGCACGGCTGCCGGTGTATGCATTGATCATTGCCGCCTTCATCCCTGACAAAACCGTGCTGGGCATACTGAGTCTGCAGGGTGTGGTGCTGTTCATTCTGTACATGGCCGGCATCCTGTCGGCCATGCTGGTGGCCTGGGTGATGAAACCGCGCAATAAAACCCACCATGCCCTGATGCTGGAACTGCCGGATTACCGCTGGCCGAATCTGCACAATCTGATGCTCGGTCTGTGGGAGAGAATCCGTATTTTTGTCACCCGGGTCGGCACCATCATTCTGGCGCTGATGGTACTGCTGTGGTTTTTAAGCAGTTTTCCCGGCGCACCCGACCATGCCGATCATCCGGCCATTTACTACAGCATCGCCGGTCTGCTGGGACGGGCGCTGGAAGTCATTTTTGCGCCTATCGGCTTTAACTGGCAGATCTGCATCGCGCTCGTACCAGGCATGGCCGCCCGTGAAGTGGCCGTGGCCGCGCTCGGAACGGTGTATGCTCTGTCCCAGCACGGTGACAATCTGGCCCAGACGCTGCAGCCGCTGATAGCGCAATCCTGGAGCCTGCCCACCGCACTGTCACTGCTGGCCTGGTTTGTATTCGCACCGCAGTGCATTGCCACGTTAAGTGTCGTGCGGCGTGAAACCAATTCATGGCGATATCCGCTGATCATGGTCAGCTATCTGTTTGGCCTGGCTTATCTGGCGTCGTTTTTGACTTATCGACTGTCGTTATTTTTTTTAAACTGAGGAGGACCTATGCAAACCCTCATTTCTGGTCTGATTATCATCGCAGCGCTGATTTATGTGGCAAATCGCTGGTTACCAACTAAACTGAAACAGCGCCTGATGCGCAGACCCGTGACCATGCAGGCGACCAGCGGCGCCTGCAGTTCCTGCTCGTCCTGTGGCAATTGTGGAAGCAATGCCGGTAAATTGGTAAAAAAGTGAAAATTGCCCATAGCAAATAATTTGATCGCTATGGTAAGCTCCAAGCATGTTGAATTACCGCAATCAGATTAAGTTGGGTTATGGAAAAAATAATTTTTGATAAGACCGATAAGGGCCGTGAAGAAATCATTTCACGCAAATACCGTCTGGCCAGCCGTCTGCGCACTTTGCTGGTGATGGTTGATGGCAAACACAGCAGCGACGACCTGCTCGGCAAGGTTGCCAGTCTGGGCTTGAACCAGGCCAGTATCGACGAACTCGAACAGGCGGGCTTTATCCAGCGACACGGAACACCAGCCAAGGTTGCGTCAATGACCTCCACACCGACGCTGGAAGAATCCCAGAACAGCCAGATCAACAGCGTCGAACTGTTTCAGGTTCTGCATGATTTTTATACAGAAACCATCAAACAGAACCTCGGTCTGCGTGGCTACAACATTCAGTTCATTGTGGAGCGCGCCACCACCCTGCAGGATTTCCATGAATTGCGTGCACCGTTTCTGGACGCCATCAACAAATCCCAGACAGAAAAAAAGGCACTCGAATTGCGCGACCAGCTCGATGAACTGCTCAGCATCATTCCGCTTAAATCCACCTGAAGTTACAAGTAATCCTTACAAATCGCCGTTAATTTCCTAAGATATTGATAAGAGTAAACAGGTGGAGAGTCCGCTTGCCTTATATGCAAGGCGCTTAGACTGTTCCGGCCCTGTTTCAACATCACTATGAAAACGTCAGGAGATCGACCACGTGGCTACTGCAAAACCACCCAAACAAAGTCCAGCCGAAGTGGCGCGCGAAACGTTTCGCCAGCTTTCACTCAGCCGCACCCAGCCCACTCCCGATGCGTACCAAAAAGTCTATAACGAAATAGCCGGCATTGCGGAGGAACCCTCCGAGTCCGTCACAACCGATGGCGCCCAGCAGGAACTGGAAACGATACTGCTGAACTTTGCCTCTGCGTTAGTCCATGAGAACAAGGACTATGCCGCTATCGGGCAGCAGCTGAGCAGCTGCGCGCAACTGCACAACTGGAGCGACTATCAAAAAGGCTTGAATGACTTTATTGAAAAAATCTTTGTCCAGATTAAAAACCTGCAGAGCAAGGCCGCAGAGGATGCCAAAAATTTACTGCGTGACAGCGTCGCCGACAACCAGAAACAGGAATCGGTCCTGAAAGATCTGCTCACGCGTACCCTGGGGCTGGCTTTGCCGAGTCTGCTCAGCACGGCGCCGGAACTGTCGGCCGAATCGGAAACGTTGTCGAAACTGTTGAAAAATGCCAAGTCCGAAAAGGAAATGGTGGACATCGGTTCCAGACTCAAAAACCTGTGCTTCAAGATCGAACACATTCCTTCTGCCGGCCATACTGAGAAGGCTGAACCGGCATCCATGGTGGATGATCCCATCATCCCGATGCTGTCGCGCCTGCTGTCCCAAACTCTGACGATGGCGGTTTCGGCCCTGCTGCAGAATGAACCAAAGCTCATGGCAACGTCGGATCAGTTGGCGCTCCAGGTCAAGACTGCGAAAACCCTGTCTGATTTTCAGTCGATCGAATCGAAAATCAAGGAGCTGTGTTACCAGATCACGCTCAAAGGGGATGACACCAGCGAGCAGCTGCAACTGCTGCTGTCGCTGTTCAAACTGCTGCTGGAAAACGTCAGTTCACTGCTCGATGACGACAACTGGCTGCGCGGCCAGGTCATCGTGATCAAGGATTTGATTACCGGAGAAATCGACCATCGCGCTCTGCTGGAAGCCACCAAGGGTTTGAAAGAGGTGATTTACAAACAGGGTATGTTGAAAGACAGCATTGCCCAAAACAAGGTGTCGGTGAAACAGCTCATGAATCTGTTTGTCGACCGGCTGTCCGTGTTTGCCCATACCACCGGTGAATACCACGACAAGATCACATCCTATTCCAGCAAGATCACGCACGAAACCAGCCCGGAAGAAATCAATCTGGTGATCGACAATATTCTGGCTGACACGCTGCATGTTCAGGATCAGGCCAAACAGTCGTATGACATGATGCTGTCAGCGCAAAAAGAAGTATCTGAAGCCGAAGCCCGGGTTGCCGAGCTTGAAAAAAAACTGGCCGAAATGAGCGACCAGGTGCAAAAAGACCAGCTGACCGGCAGTCTGAACCGGCGCGGTCTGGACGAATTGCTGGAGCGGGAAGGTTCACGCGCCGACCGGCGCAAAACGCCATTGTCATTTGGCATGCTCGATATCGACAATTTCAAGAAAATCAACGACACTTACGGCCACACCACCGGCGACGGCGCCCTGATTCACCTGGTGAGCATCATCAAAAAGACCCTGCGTTCGATGGATGTGGTGGCCCGCTATGGCGGAGAAGAATTTGCCATTATCATGCCGGAGACATCGTTGAAGGATGCGGCAGACACCATGATGCGGGTGCAGCGTGAGCTGACCAAACATTTTTTCATGGCCGGAGAAGAACGGGTACTGATTACCTTCAGTGCCGGCGTGGCCGAACGCCATCCGACCGAGGATCAGCAGACCCTGATCATTCGTGCCGACAAGGCCATGTACAAGGCAAAAGCTTCGGGTAAAAACCGCGTCATCACTGCAGAATAAGCAAAAGGAATTTTTATCATGGTATCCGGCGTTGATACACCCATGCCGCAAAGCCCGCTGATTGAAGCGTCGACCAATGTCGCGCTGATCAATCAGGCCAGGCAGGGTGCCATCGTCAATTCCAGCGCCCTGGTGGTGGGCAAACAGTTTCAGGCTGAAGTGGTGGCAACGCTTACCGATGGTACCTACATCGTCAAGGTTGCCGATATCGCAGCACGCATGCAGTTGCCCAATAATCCAGAAGTCGGCAGCAAGCTGTCGCTGACCCTGCTGTCAACCTCACCGCGTGCCACCTTTTTATTGAACCCGCCCGGCGCAGAACCACAGCCCAGCACACCGGCAGCAGCGATGAGCACAGCCAGCGCCACGCTGGGTACATCGGTCAAGCAGCTGATTGACGAATTTAACCGTTCCGCAACAACCACTGCACCCGGCACTGCCACGCCGACAGGAACGGCGTCGAATCCTGCCGCAGGGCCGGCAACGAACTCGGCCCCAGGCACGACCGGGGCAACCGTGACCACCCCCATTACCTCCGGCGACAACAGCCAGCCGCGCCTGATCAATCTCAGCACGCCGGCACCCGACAGCGCGCCGGCCACGTTTTCCACAGCCGGAAAACTGGTCAATCAGCTGATTCAGGATACCCCGCAGCAGACCAGTGTCGTCAATGTCAGCAAAGTACCGCTCATGAGCACACCGGATGTGAACGTCAATACCATGATGAAAGCGCTGCAGGGTGGCGTGGCCAACAGCGGTGTCTTTTATGAATCGCATTTGCTGCAGTGGGCCGAAGGCACACTGCCGACGGCATCGCTGATGAAAGAACCGCAGGCGCAGTTTCCGGTACCGCCACAAAATCAGCCCAATGTCGCGCAGAATGCCGCCGCGCTGCCCCCCGATGCAGCCAAAGCGGCGTTGCCGCAGAGTGCAGCCGACAGCACAGGCACAACCAGCCCGGGCAGCACGAATACGCCCCCCGGCAGCACCGCCATCACGCTGCCCAAAGACGCACCGCCCCTGATTCAGCAGCAGCTCCAGACCATGGAGCAGCAGCGTTTTGTCTGGCACGGTGAATTATGGCCAGGGCAAGCCATGGAATGGGAAATTGCCAAAAATGATCAGAATCCGAATCACTCTCAGAACACCAGCGAGAAAACCTGGCAAAGCTCGGTACGTTTCGAACTGCCGCAGCTCGGCAACATTTCCGCGCAACTGCAACTGACCGGCAACCATCTCAGGCTGTCCATCAATACCAGCGACAGCACCACGGCGCTGATGCTCAAGAATCACGCACCTGAACTCACGAATGCACTGGACGCGGCCGGCACCCGACTCGATGCACTGCTGATTAAAAACAACCCGGCAACATGAACGGCGCAATGAAAAAAAATGAATGACGACAGCAACCACAATGGAGGCAAACCCGGCGAAGAGCATCAGTCTTCCATGCAGAGTGCCGTTGCGCTGGCCTATCAGTCCGGTTCTGCTGCCCCTGTTGTGGTGGCCAAGGGCAAGGGTCTGATTGCCAAGGCGATTATTGAACGGGCCAAAGAACATGGCATCTATGTGCATCAATCGCAGGAACTGGTTGCGCTGCTCATGCAGGTCGAGCTCGACAAGGATATACCACCGGCCCTGTATCGCGCCGTTGCGGAATTGCTGGCATGGCTTTACCATATTGAACAGCAGAAAAACGCCGGACCGGGCACTGCCTACGTTTCCACCTTTAAAAATGCAGCCGAGACGGTCTCATTCAACCCCTTCAATCCCATCAAACCGACCACAACACCATGACATCTAACCTAACTGAACTTGATACTGACAGCCAAAATCCGTATCAGGTTGATTCGAAGAAGGAAATTCTCCTGCTGCTCAAGAGTCTCATGGAACACGGACAGCTGGTCAACATGGTCATCAATGACGGCACTGAAGTGCTGGTGTCAGCCATACTGCATGTGGATGTCGACAGCAACAACCTTATTCTGGACTGCGTGGCCAGCGAAGAAGCCAACGCCAGCCTGGCCGCAGCACCGCGGGTTTATTTTGAAGCCAGTCTGAACCGCATCAGCATTCAGTTTTCCACGACCGCCATCAGTCGCACCACCTACCTCGGCAAGGCCTCACTGGTGTGCGCCATACCAACGAGCCTGATCCGGCTGCAGCGGCGCGAATACTATCGCATCAGCACGCCGGTTACCTCTCCGATCGTGTGCATTTTGCCGGTCCCGCAAGAAAATGGTGGTGGCACAGTCAAGCTGCCGCTGATCGACCTCAGTTGCGTCGGAGTCTCCCTGCTGGATGAGAAAAGAATATTGAATGCCGACTTCGGCACCTTGTATGAAAATTCACAGATTGATCTGCCCGGTGCCGGTCTGATCAATGTGAAGCTGCAGGTGAGAAATTCACAGAATCTGCTGTTAATGAACCACAAAACCACCCGTCGTATCGGGTTTCAGTTCATCGATCTCGGGCCGGCTGTGATGGCACAAATCCAGAAAGTCATTATTAAAATTGAACGGGAACGCAATTCGCGCCAGTCGGGGATGATGTAGCAGGGATTTCTATATCTGCATGTTCATGATGTCGGTATAGGCCGCCACCATCTTGTTGCGTACCTGCACCGTAGCCTGCAGGCTGATATTGGCTTTCTGGGTGGCGATCATGACGTCGGAAATGCTGATATTGTCATTTCCCGCGGCGAACTGGTCGCCCATGGTCTGGGCCTTTTGCTGGATCTGATTGACTTCACCAAGCGAATTTTTCAGCGCGTCGGCAAAACTGACCTTGGCCACACTGCTCCCGCCGCTGCCCGGGTTGGCAATCGGTGTTATTGCATTGCCAATAGCAGATGGCGGCGACGCCTGGGCCGACATATTTTTCAGCATTGCCAGCATTGAATCTATCTGGCCGGTATTGATTCCTCCAACGCTCATTTCTCTCTCCAAAATGGCATGGGGACACAATAGCAGTCGTGCCTGGTTTTTTGATTGCCGATCAGAGTGGTAAATAGCCCCGTATTCGCCTGTTTAAAATAACGAAATCATCTGACAATCTCATAAAAATCGTTAGGGAATAGTGTGTCTCAATGTCAAACTTGGCGTTGAGCGCGCTCTCCTGATGATGAATTAACATCAACACTGTCAGATACAAAATACCGGGGAACGGAATATGGCAACAGCAGATCCAGCTACTCTGGCCCAGCCACGCTTTTTGGGATTACCAGAAACTCAGGGAACCAGGGTTTTTTTACTGGCCAGTTCGGCCGCGGCCGTCATTGCGGTCATGGTCGGTATCTGGCTGTGGACTTCGCAGCCGGATTACCGGGTGCTGTTTGCCAACTACAACGACCGCGACGGCGGTGCCATCGTCGCAGCACTGCAACAGATGAATATCCCCTACAAACTGTCGGATGCCGGTTCAGCCATTCTGGTCCCGGAAAGCATGGTGCATGATGCGCGTCTGAAACTGGCCACCCAGGGTTTGCCCAAAGGCGGCAATGTCGGTTTTGAATTGATGGAAAATCAGAAAATGGGGATTTCCCAATTTCTGGAGCAGGTCAACTTTCAGCGTGCGCTGGAAGGGGAACTGGCGCGTTCGATTGAAACCATTTCTGCCGTTCAGAATGCCCGTGTCCATCTGGCCATTCCCAAAGATTCCGTATTTGTGCGTGACCAGCAAAAACCGACAGCCTCCGTGGTACTGAATCTGTACTCAAGCCGGTTGCTCGATCAGCAGCAGGTCAGCGCCATTGTCCATCTGGTTGCCTCGAGCGTGCCTGACCTGCCGGCCCAAAACGTAACCATCGTTGACCAGAGCGGCAACCTGCTGTCGGACGCGAGCCGCCAGATCGGCACCAATCAGCTCAACCCGAGTCAGCTCAAATACGTGCACGAAATGCAGCAGGATATCGTCAAGCGGATTGAATCCATCATCTCTCCTATCGTGGGCAACAACAACATCCGCGCCGAAGTGGCCGCCGATATCGACTTTACCCATGAAGAACAGGCTGCTGAAATCTACAAACCGAATCCGACCCCGGACACCTCGAGCGTGCGCAGCATGCAAAGCAGTGAATCGGGCAACAAGGCAGGTGCCAACGCTTCCGGCATTCCAGGCGCCCTGTCGAATCAGCCACCGACCAATGCCACCGCACCGATCGTGGCCACCGGACCGGCTGCCAATGGCGCCAGTGCGGCCAGCGCAGCCGCAACCAGCCCGAGTGCAAAAGAACAGACCATCAATTACGAAGTGGATAAAACGGTGCGCTATACCCAGCAGGCCATGGGTGGCATCAAACGTCTGGCCGTTGCCATCGTCATCAACTTCAAAAGCGAACTGGACAAGAACGGCAAAGCGGTGTCCAGGGAATTGACCGAGCCGGAAAAAAACCAGATTATCTCGCTGGCAAAAGAAGCCATGGGCTATAACCAGGAGCGCGGCGACACCATCAATATGGTCAACACCAAATTCATCAACAACGAAAAAGAATCGGTGGATGTGCCGCTGTGGAAACAGCCGGACACGATTGAATTTGCAAAAAATATACTCAAATATCTGGTTGGATTCGCCGTCATTCTTTACCTGTTCTTTGGTTATCTGAAACCCCTGATTACCAAAATCATGGAAAGACAGAAAAAGCAGCCCTTCCGCCTGACTACCGAAGAAGAAGATAAAGCCAGAGAAGAAGGCGAAGAAGGTTCCGTCGTCAATTTGTCGAATCAGGAACCGACGGCTGAAGAGTTTCAGTTCAAGAACGCGCAGGCCTATGAAAAAGATCTGGAAGTAGCCAGAAACCTGTCCAAACAGGATCCGAAAATCGTTGCCAATGTGGTTAAGACCTGGGTGAACAGTGAGAATTAATCTTTAAAAATGAGAGCAACACTATGAGTGACGCCGGACTGAACAAAGCAGCCATACTGATGCTGGCCCTGGGTGAAGAATGTGCCTCGGAGGTGATGCGTCATCTCGGACCGCGTGAAGTGCAAAAGCTGGGTATTGCCATGGCCAGCATGACGGCCATTCCCCATGACGACGTCGCGGCTACCATCGATGAATTTCTGAACAATGCCGACGTCAGTTCATCAATGGGTATTGATTCGGATGACTATATCCGCAACGTGCTGACCAAGGCACTCGGTGACGACAAGGCTGCCTCGCTGTTGAACCGGATTCTGGGTGGACGCGATGCCAGCGGCATCGAGAGTCTGAAATGGATGGATTCACCGTCTGTCGCCGAGCTGATCCGCAACGAACATCCGCAGATTATCGCCACGATTCTGGTGCATCTGGAGCGTGATCAGGCCTGCGAAATTCTGGGCAACTTCAGCGAGCGGCTCAGAAATGATGTGGTGCTGCGTATTGCCACGCTGGACGGTATCCAGCCGGCGGCGCTGCGTGAACTCAACGACGTGCTGACCAAACTGTTGACAGGCAATGAAAGCCTGAAGAAAAAGACCATTGGCGGCGTGCGCGCTGCGGCTGAAATCCTGAACTTCATGAATGGCGAACAGGAAGCGTCGGTCATGGGCAATCTGCGCAATTACGACAGCGACATGGCTGAAAAAATCATGGATGAAATGTTTGTCTTCGATAACATCATGGATATCGATGACCGCGGCATTCAGCTGCTGCTGCGCGAAGTCCAGTCCGATACACTGATCATTGCCTTGAAAGGCGCCAACCCTGAGATGCGCGAAAAAATATTCAAAAACATGTCGCAGCGTGCCGCTGAAATGATGCGCGATGATCTGGAATCAAAAGGACCGGTGCGCCTGTCGGAAGTCGAAGCACAGCAAAAAGCGATCCTGGTGATCGTACGCCGCCTGGCCGACGAAGGTCAGCTCATGCTCGACGGAAAAGGTGGAGATGATGCCTTTGTCTGATTCCGACGCCAAAGGAAAACTCTCGGCCTATCAGCGCTGGGAGATGACGTCTTTCGAGGAACCGAAAGCCGGGGCGACCACTAAAGTGTCAGCGGAAAGTATCGCTGCGGCGAAATCCGAGATGGAAAAAATCCGTCTGAAGTCGCAAAAAGAAGGCTTCACCAAAGGATTTGAAGAAGGTTATCAGGCCGGCCTGAATAACGGGCAGAATGAAATGCAGCGCCAGCTGGATGCTTTTTTACAGGTCAGCGGTCAATTTAACAAGGCCATGCAACAGGCCGAGCAGATCGTGGCGCAGGAAGTGCTGGATCTGGCGCTCGACCTGGCCAAGGCCATGTTGAAAAGCACCATGCAAATCCATCCGGAAATCATCGTTCCGATCGTTGAACAGGCCATTGCCAGCCTGCCGGCCATGCAGCAACCGGCCCAGATCATGCTCAATCCGAACGACGCCGCGCTGGTGAAACATCAGATCGGTACGGAACTGGAGGAATCCGGTTGGGCCGTCGTTGCCGATCCGCACATGAACCAGGGCGACTGCCGGATTGAAACACCGAAAAACCAGATCAACGCTTCGATGCAGCCGCGCTGGCAACAGCTGACCGATGCACTGGGCCGCGATAACCGCTGGTATGAACCCCATCCGGAACGCAAATCATGACAGAGGGCCCCGAACCGCACACGCCGCTGTCGGCATGCAAAACTTACCTTGGCAATGCACGCGAAGTGGTGGAGCTGGTCAGCAATTTTGAAATTGCCGGACGCATCACGCGGATTACCGGCATGGTGATCGAAGCCGTCGGACTGAAACTGCCGATGGGCAGTGCCTGCATCATCGCACTGCAGAACGGTGAAGAAATCAATGCGGAAATTGTCGGCTTCGACAACGAAAAAATCTTTTTGATGCCGCAAAGTTCGGTGGAAGGATTGTTTCCCGGTACGCCGGTCTACGCAGCCAAAGCCAAGGAAAATATCAGCCGGATCGATTTGTCCATCCGCCCTTCCCGACGCGCCATCGACCGCACCCGCCATCTGCCGGTCGGCGATGAGTTGCTGGGCCGGGTGCTGGATGGCGCCGGCAATCCGCTCGACAATCTCGGACCGTTGAACACCACGCAAAGTGCGCCGCTCAAATCCCGTCCAATCAATCCTTTGCACCGCGCGCCGATCACAGAAATTCTGGATGTGGGCATCCGTGCCATCAACAGCATGCTGACCATCGGTCGCGGTCAGCGCATGGGACTGTTTGCCGGCTCGGGTCTGGGGAAAAGTGTGTTGCTCGGCATGATGGCGCGCTATACCAGCGCCGATGTGATCGTGGTCGGCCTGATCGGCGAACGGGGCCGCGAGGTCAAGGAATTTATTGAACAGATTCTTGGCACGGAAGGACTGGCGCGGTCAGTGGTGGTGGCGGCGCCGGCCGACATGCCGCCTTTAATGCGACTGCAGGGTGCAGCCTATGCCACCACCATCGCCGAATACTTCCGTGACCAGGGAAAGCACGTCTTGCTGATCATGGACTCGCTGACCCGCTATGCGATGGCGCAGCGTGAAATTGCCCTGGCGATTGGCGAACCGCCTGCCACCAAGGGTTACCCGCCTTCCGTGTTTGCCAAGTTGCCTATGCTGGTGGAACGTACCGGCAACAGTTTGCCGGGCGGCGGTTCCATCACCGCGTTTTATACGGTGCTGACCGAAGGCGATGATCAACAGGATCCGATCGCCGATGCGGCCCGCGCGATTCTGGATGGCCACATCGTTCTGGACCGCGCTTTGGCCGATGCCGGCCATTACCCGGCCATTGATATCGAAAAATCAATCAGCCGCGTCATGCACAGCATCGCCAGTCCGGTGCATCAGCAAAAAGCGCGCAGGCTCAAGCAGCTGGTGTCACGCTATGCGCAAAGCCGGGATTTAATCAGCGTTGGCGCCTATACTGCAGGGACTGACCCGTTATTGGATGAAGCGATCCTGCAGCATCAGAAAATTGATCATTTTCTACAGCAGGGAATTCAGGAAAGGTCGCGTATTACGGAGAGCTTGGGGCAACTTACCGCGCTATTCTGAGCATTGATTTCAGCCCTGCAAACATATACTGGGAACCACCATGCAGTCATCCACACTAACTACACTGATCGAGATTGCAGAAAAGCTAACTGACGAGGCTGCGGCCAGACTTGGCAGCGCGATCCGAAATTATGAAGACATGGAAGGCAAACTGAACCTGCTTAAAAAATATCGTGACGATTATTCGATCAAGATGCAGGTTGAAATGAAGGCCGGCCGGGATATGCAGCACATCCGCAATTTCCAGGTTTTTATGGGAAAGATCGATGATGCCATTTTTGGCCAGCAGCAGTTGGTCGCTGATGCACAAAAGCGGGTTCACGCTGAAAAGCTGAACTGGCAGGAACAGGAAAAAAAGCGCATGTCGTATTCCGCGCTGGAGCAACGGGCAGAAAAAGTGCTGCAGAAAAAAGAAGCCAAGCGCGACCAGCAGCAAAGTGATGAGCATGGTGCCAGGCAGGCGCACTACAAACAGAATTAATCGAAAATCAGCAGTAACACTACTGATCTTTTTTTACAATCAATCCACGTCAGGTTCAGATCATGGTTGCCAACGTTTCACCGCTCTCAGCCGCACAAAACAAGGCTTCTGCACACCAGACTGCGCCTGCAGCACCGACTGGCGCGGCATCGTTTGCCAGCATGCTCAACAATGAAATTCAGTCCGGCACACCGGCCACCCCACCGGTTCCGGCCAAGCCACCGGCAGCAGCACCGGCAGCCAATGCGGCAACGTCAGCACCAAATACCAGCGCCCCGGCTGCGCAATCCGGCACAGCAAAATCTGCTGCGGACTCAGCATCCAGCAGCACCGCTACGCCCGGCACCAAAAAAAGCGACAAAGCCGATCCGAAAGCAGACCCCGCACAAACCGATGCCGCCGCAGCAGCCACTGCAGCCACGGCGGCAACGCTGGCTGCAGCAGCCTCTGGCGCGGCAGCGGCGGCGACGGCAGCAGAAACAACGGCAACAGCAACAGCAAGTGCAACCGCAAGTACAACTTCATCGGCTGATGCCGCATCAGTCACTCAGTTCGCGTTAGCTGATGCGACAAGGTCAGACACGGCAGCGGTTGCAGCTCAGAGCAAGGCCAGTTCAGATCCGGCGCAGTCCCAGTTCAATGCCTTGGTGGCCAATGCCTCCGGCACGCCAGCCCCACATGATCCGAATGCGAAAACCGGTTTGACCGGCGTAACCGACACAGGTGCCACAACCGCATCCGGTACAGCGCCTGCCTCACCGGTAGTAACCCAGACGGCCGTGGCAGCAAATGCAGGCCAGGTGGGCATCAATGCCGGTAAAAACAGTGCCGGCCAATTCAATCAAACCAAATCGGCCTATTCTGAGCAGGCGACCCCGGGCAAGGCTGCGCCCACACCTGTACCTGTCAGCGCCCCAACGGCCGCTAACCAGCCGGCCAGTGCTTCCCCTGCCCAACCCGTCAGCGCGAGTTTGCCCGGCGCCACTGCGCCGGTAGAAAACATCAAAACTGCCAATCAGGATTTAAGCGCCCAGCAACTCAATGCCATTGCGCCGGTGTTAACCGCCCCGCAGAATCTGGACCCAACAGCGCCAACTTCAACCATCGCCCCACCGGTGGGCTCGCAGGGCTGGGATCAGGCAGTTGGCCAGAAAATCAACTGGATGGTATCCGGTGGCCAATCCAGCGCATCGCTGACGCTGAACCCGCCTGAACTCGGACCAATGCAGATTGTATTAAATGTCAACAATCAGCATGCCAGTGCAACGTTCATCTCGCATCAGCCCGAAGTGCGCGCCGCACTGGAAGACGCCATCCCCAAGCTGCGTGAAATGATGCAGCAATCCGGGATACAGCTTGGGCAATGCGACGTCAGCAGTCAGTCCCGACAACAGGACTTTGCGCAGAATCAGTCCGGTTCAGGCAGCAACAGATCGAATGCCATCCCTGCAGGAGCAGGCGGCAACGTTAGTGTTATGACATCGAACACGGCATCGTCACCCAGATCGGGAACCGGTCTGGTCGATACGTTTGTTTGACCGGGCACAGATCCGTACCGAATAGAAAAGGAAAACGAAATGGTTTGCATTGATATGGGGTATTAAAACTACTAATATTTGAGGAGGCGCTCAATCCCAGCCTGCGCACCCTGAATTTACCATTTTTGTTTTAATATCAAGGAAAGTCCAATGTCAAAGACAGCACCCAAAGAAGAAGCCCCGGCAGCCGATGCAGTAGCGGCCGGTTCAGGTTCTAAAAAGAAAAAGATCATTCTGATCGCAGTCATCGCCGTTTTACTGCTGGGCGGTGGCGGCGGCGCAGCGGCCTATTTCATGTCGAAAAAGGCCAGCGGCGCCAAGGAAGCACCGAAAGTCGAGAAACCGGTTCCTCCGGTATTTCTGGCTCTGGAAAATTTTATCGTCAATCTGCAAACCGAAAACGGCGACAAATATCTGCAGGTAGGTATTACGTTACAGGTGCGCAATGATGAACAGCTGAACTACTACAAAGAAAACATGCCCCAGCTGCGCAGCCGGGTACTGTTGCTGCTGGCCAGCAAGAATGCCGAAGAATTGCTCACCAGTGACGGCAAGATGAACCTGGAGGACGACCTGATCAAGCAGGTGCAAAAGCCCTACAACAATGAAGAGCCAACGCCCAAGGAAGCCGAAGAACGCAGAATTCTCGGTGTGTATTTCACTTCATTCATGATTCAGTGACGAGACCAGACCATGTCAGATAATTTTCTATCCCAGGAAGAAGTCGATGCCCTTTTAAAAGGGGTTACCGGGGATCTGGACGACAACGACGCGCAGGAAGATACCAGTGGAGTCAGAACCTACAATCTGGCTACCCAGGAGCGCATCGTGCGCGGTCGCATGCCGACACTGGAAATTATCAATGAACGTTTTGCCCGGCTGCTGCGCATTGGTCTGTTCAATTTTTTACGCCGCAGTGCCGAAGTCTCGGTCGGTACCGTACGGGTGTCGAAATACAGCGAATTCATCCGCAATCTGGTCGTGCCAACCAATCTGAATCTGGTACACATGAAACCGCTGCGCGGCACGGCACTGATCGTGATGGATCCGAATCTGGTTTTTTTGCTGGTCGATAATCTGTTCGGCGGCGACGGCCGGTTTCATACCCGGGTCGAAGGTCGTGATTTTACCCAGACCGAGCAGCGCATCATTTTGCGGATTCTGGATATTCTGTTCGAAACCTATTCCAAGTCTTGGAACCCGGTGTATCCGATCGAATTTGAATACATCCGTTCCGAAATGAACACCCAGTTTGCCAACATCGCCACACCGAATGAAGTGGTGGTGTGTACCACCTTCACGATTGAACTCGGTCCGGTGTCCGGCGAAATGCATTTCTGCATGCCCTACTCGATGATTGAACCAATCCGCGACATTCTGACCAGTTCGCTGCAGGGTGAAACACTGGAAGTGGACAAGCGCTGGGTACGACTCATGACGCAGCAGATACAGATCGCCGAAGTCGAGATCGTCGCAGATCTGGGTACCACCAGCATGTCACTCGGTGACGTACTCAATCTGCGCGTCGGTGATGTGTTGCCCATTTCGGTCCCCGAGATCCTGTCCGCCAAAGTGGATGGAACACCGGTGATGGAATGCAGATATGGAATTTTTAATGATCAATATGCGCTGAAAGTCGAAAAACTTTTATCCTCCAGTGCCCAGGAAATGGCCATGGATGCAGCACTGGTCGACACCAAGCAGGGAAATAAACAGGGAGCAAACCATGGATGAAAACAATACCGGCGATGACGCACCAATCAGTGAAGATGATTGGGGTGCGGCGATTGCGGAACAGGAAAAGGCTGATGCAGCCAAGGCAGAACCGCAACCGACCGTCTTTCAGGAGCTCACTCCCAACAAGGCAAGTAAAGTCGAAACCCATAACGATATCGATTTCATTCTCGATATTCCTGTCCAGCTCACCGTAGAACTGGGCCGCACCAAGATTGCCATCAAAAATCTGCTGCAACTGGCACAGGGTTCGGTCGTGGAACTGGACGGACTGGCCGGTGAACCGATGGATGTACTGGTCAACGGCTGTCTGATTGCACAGGGTGAAGTGGTGGTGGTGAACGATAAATTTGGTATTCGCTTAACCGATATCATCACGCCTGCCGAACGTATCCGCAAACTCAACAAGTGACGATGCGCCGCACTATGCTGACAACCATGCTGACAAATAAGCTGCAAAACAAGTTACCAACCAGGCTGATCACGCTGCTGGGCATGGCTGCGCTGTGCGGTGCCAGCCATGCAGCCGAAGTGACCGACTCCCCTGCTTCGGTCAATCTGATGAAGATTACCCTGTCACTGCTGCTGATCGTCGGACTGATGATCGGCTTTGCGGTGCTGGCAAAAAAGTTCGGTCTGAACCGGATTCAGGGCAGCTCGCTGCCTGTCAAGGTGATCGGCGCGATCTCGATCGGGACCAATCAGCGTCTGGTGGTCATTGAAGTCGGTGAAGAATGGCTGCTGCTGGGTGTGACACCGCAGCAGATCACCACCATTACCAGCATGCCGCGTCAGGAAACACCGGCGGCTGCCGTGCCTGGTCAACAGTTTTCCAGCTGGATGCAAAGCGCTTTAGAGAAATACAATGCCAAAAAACCTTAAGCGAATCTGCTCTGCATTACCCGTAATGCTGTCGGCCGGTTTGTTGCTGACCCTGTATTCAGGCAGCGCACTGGCCCAGCAGATCCCGGTCATTTCCAGCACTCCGGCCCCCGGCGGCGGACAGAATTACGTGCTCAGTATCCAGACGCTGCTGATACTGACTTCACTGAGTTTTTTGCCGGCCGCGCTGCTGATGATGAGCAGTTTCACGCGCATCATCATCGTGCTGTCCATGCTGCGCCAGGCCCTCGGCACGCCCAGCTCGCCACCCAATCAGGTACTGATCGGACTGGCGCTGTTCCTGACCATGTTTGTCATGAGCCCGGTGATCGACCGAATCTACGTCGATGCCTACGAGCCATTCAACGCCAATAAAATCACGTTTACCGAAGCGCTCGACAAGGGTGCGCAGCCGCTCAAGGAATTCATGATGAAACAGACCCGTCAGGCGGATCTGGCGCTGTATATCAAACTGTCGCGCGGCAAAAAACTCAACGGCCCGGAAGAAGTGCCCCTGACCGTACTGGTACCGGCCTATATCACCAGCGAACTCAAGACCGCATTTCAGATCGGCTTTGCAATTTTCATCCCGTTTTTGATTATTGACATGGTGGTAGCCACCGTGCTGATGTCGATGGGGATGATGATGATGTCACCGGCCACGGTGTCGCTGCCCTTCAAGCTGATGCTGTTCGTGCTGGTGGATGGCTGGTCGTTGCTGATCGGCTCATTGGCACAGAGTTTTTATTAAGGAGAATTCCATGTCCCCGGAACAGGTAATGACGATAGGCCGGCACGCCATGCAGGTCACACTGATGATTGCCGTACCAATGCTGCTGGTGGCACTGATCATAGGGCTGGTGGTCAGCATTTTTCAGGCCGCTACCCAGATCAATGAAATGACGCTGTCCTTCATTCCGAAACTGATCGGCGTGTTTCTGGTGCTGGATCTGGCCGGTCCCTGGATGCTTGCCGTGCTGACCGACTATATGCGCGACATGTTTACCAGCATACCCGGCATGGTGAGCTGACGACGCGCGCCCATGCTGCATCTGCACAGCAATGAGATCATCAACTGGATCAATTCGTTTATCTGGCCGCTGACGCGCATTCTCGGCCTGATCGCCATGGCACCGGTGTTCGGCAGCGCCTACATTCCAGTGCGCATCAAGATCATTCTGGGCGTCATGCTGGCCCTGATTGTCGCCCCTACCCTGCAGAATATTCCGCAAATCGATCCGGTGTCACTGCCCGGCATGATGATACTGGCTCAGCAATTCATCATCGGCATCGCCATGGGCTTTACCATACAGATCGTGTTTGCCAGTGTCGACATGGCCGGCACGCTGATCAGCATGTCAATGGGTCTGGGCTTTGCCTCATTTTATGATCCGCAGACGCGCGGCAGCACACCGGCACTCAGTCAGTTTCTGACCCTGGTTGCCACCATGCTGTTTTTGAGTCTGAACCTGCATCTGATGCTGCTGGAAACGCTGGTGCAAAGCTTTACCACCATGCCCATCGGATCGGACCTGGCCGCGCACCCCGGTATCTGGTTTCACATCGTCACGGCCGGCTCGGCCATTTTCAGTTCCGGCGTGCAGCTGGCACTGCCCATCATCGCCGCGCTGCTGGTGACGAATATCGCCTTGGGCATCTTGACCAAGGCCGCCCCACAGCTCAATCTGTTCGGTATCGGATTTCCGATCACCATGGGGGTCGGATTTATTATGCTGTTCGTCATCATTCCTTATCTGGCTGCGCCGCTGCAGCACCTATTTGAGCTGGGGATAAAGGAGGCGCTGTTGCGGTGAGAATGCACTTCAAATAATCATATGAATCTGCGGACACTCAAATATACCGATCTGAAAAAGCCGCCTATTTTGAAGGCGATGCCTGAAAACCATCCCCAAACTGACTGCGCCTTTGCCGGCGATACCTGCGAAATTTCAACTGGTGACGGACGCATTGTTTGCGGCACTGTTTGCGGCATTGATACCGATAAAGATTTCGATGTAGTCGTTACTGTCATCGAATCATTTGTCTGCACCGATTTTGGCGCAGCGGCGGTCATAGACAGCGAGCGTTTTACAGCTGATTCATTTGCACCATTACCAAACAAAGTGCCAGTTACAATTCGCAAATCCGACAAATCACTTTCCTTCCAAATGGCACCATTCAGTTTTCCCCGACCCAGCCCGGTATCACTTAAATTTGCCAGGTATAGATTCGAACCAAGCAATGTCAAATGACGCAAGGAAGATCCGCTGAAATTTGCCCCACTTAAATCACAGCGCATCAAATTATTATGTCCAATTTGAACATCTCGAAAATCCGCTCCTCTCAAATTCATATTTGAAAGATTTAACATTCCAAGTTCAGCGCCACGAAAATTCGCCAAGCACAAATTGGACTTAGTGATCTGAACCTGATTCAATTTTTCACCGCTAAAATCTGCTTCCCTTAAAACTGCATCGATAAATTCCACACCGGAAAATTCAACGTGTTTAAAACTTGCCCGGGTCAAATTTGACTCAACAAATTTCACCAAACCTAAATCCGTGCTTATGAATTTTGCCCCAGTTAAATTCGATTTAGCGAATGTAGCAAGATGCAAATTTGATTTCTCAAAACTTGCGCCACTTAAATTTGCCCCATCAAAATTTGCCTGAGATAAATCAACGCCAACAAAATGAATACCGCTTAAATCTATGCCGGCAAGATTGACAGGTCCTTTTCCAAACATTTCAGCAACAATTGGTCGCGTTTGGGTCTTGGCAAAATCCGCAATTAACTGTCTGGCAAAGTTAACATCATCACTTTCACCCTGGTAGGCAAGTACATAATGCATGCAGGTCAGAAGTTTTAACTTTGACTCATCACGACCTGACAGAACTTCAACCATGGCCTCACTGCTCATTTCTCTAAACATAGACAAGATATTGGTGATCAAGACCTTGCGTTGATTTTGATAAATGACAGACGCATCAATCGATGTCCTGAGAAATTTTTGCCGTGCCTCTTCGGAATTAAAATCGGGACCATGATCATCGTCCTCCTCAATGTCAGCGTCAAATTTTCCATCGATATTTTCATCATCGATATCATTTTCTACCTCCTGCACTTCATCAAACAGACACTCGAGATCAGACAACATTGAAACATAACCAGAACTCGATTGACGCTGATCGCGTATTTCTGCGACCTCGGATAGTGCGGCACCGGAATTTGAACGGGTAATTGGCGTCATAGACTCATTATGCACAAGCGGGAAATGGATGAAATTCAAACCTGACTTGGAAGTTCATGACGCTCCTCCGCTTTGAACATCCTTTCGATAAAGTTAAATTAAAAAATAAAATACTAAAATCAGGTCACAGCACCTGTTTTTAAATTGCAAAAATTGGCTGATTGATCAGGGATCAAACCAACAACATCACAGTAGATTCATTTTTTACAATTTAATTCAATTTTTTTTCTACGTATTTATACGAGTTGCAAGCGATTGATTTTCTTTTGAATTTGGCACCGGCGTGCCAGAAGTGGATCGCGGACAGAAATCTTCGTGCCATGCAATTTATCGGATCCACAATGAATCTTTAACAATGGAACAACACGTATTGAACTTCATGATGGGTTGGCATACCCTCAATGCCCACCCTACAGGAGAATGTGATGTTGATTCCGCTCACTCGTGCACCCATCGTTTTTTCTCGCACCTCGACCTGCTGCCTGGCTCCGGCTGCAGCAGCCCTGAATTCCCAGTTGTCTTCCAACAGGGAACCGGACAAGGATGACCCGCCAAAATCCGGTGCCCACACCGGTCAGGCTCCTTCGCGTTCTGCTCCTGAAAAGCGCACCGGTATAGAAGGCAGAATCATCAGAATTTTCGGCATGATGAATACCGACAGAATCGTTGGACCTTCACTGTTGCGCTACATAATCAGTCGCAATTTCACAAGTGCCGGCATGACCGGTTCACCGGCACTGTTTGAGCCCATGCAGGAACCCTATCGATCGGTCATCCAGTCACTGCAATCCAGATTTCTCAACGCCGGTCTGTTTAAAATTCATGAGGATGCCACTTCCGTGACCTTTTCAGATGGGGCACACAAACTGCAGATTGTCACGGATCGCCATACCCTGCCGTCAGAAACCGGGCAGTTCATTGACCGCAATGGAAAGCCACATTGCCTGCGGGGATTGCAAAAACAGTTCAACCCGGAAGCCTTCTTTAAAGAAGTAGGTGACCTCAAAAACATCCTGGACCGATACGGCGTGGAGGATATCGGCAAGGCCCAGGCCGTCAAAGATGAAGCGATCCGCGACTATCTGTCATTGAGTTTCAGACAGATGATCCATTTCATGGAATCGAACAAAATGGCATTGTCCAGACTTTAGATTTAGATAAAACACGTATTGAATTGCACGGCCAATTGGAATAAATTCGAGCCCCCACTGAAAGGAGATATCAATCAATGCTGATTCCAACCACCCGTGCACCAGGCATTCTGGCCCGCACCTTTATTCACAGTCTGGCACCATCAGTCTGTTCCTTGTGTGCGCATTTGCCGGCGTTGAAAAAACCGGAAAAAATCGAAGCACCAAAACCATCAGGAGGTAACGACCCGATTCATTTCCCGTCGCAAAAATTTGGCCCTGACGGCTCCTCATCCAGATCCAGACCTGCCGATTCCGCTGCGGCGTCGTCCCTGATTACCGGACTGTATGGCATAAGAAATGCGGAGAGAATTGTTGGCCAGGCGACACTGCATTATGTGATGAAACGGGATTTCAACAGCGTCAGCGTCAAGCCTGCCGCAACCACCCCACCGCATAAGCCCATGATTGAACCCTATGGCTCAATCATCAAATCACTGGAGCCTGATTTTCACAAAATCGGTTTTTTCAACATTCATGAAGATGAATATTCCGTGACCTTCTCCGATGGAACGCATCAGGTCTATCTGGCCACGGAACGCAACGAGCAGCCCTCTCTTACCGAATTATTCATCGATAAAAACGGTCGTTCAGAAGCACTTTGGATCTTGCAGAATCGGCTGAACAGCGCAGCGGAGGAAAATCAGGAATTTTTGGACAGAAGTGCGATCAGAGCGAAATACCGCATGGACGACAGCGAAGCACCAATGTCATTAAAAGAGGAAGGCTCACGCGCCTGTATGAAGATGAGCTTACAACGAATGATCTCCTTCATCGAGACCCATAAAGGAACACTGTCTGAACTCACCTGAGATGCGGCAGAAGGTGAGACCGATTTCGATCTCACCTTAAGCCAACATCACGGTTTAAGAAATTGATTCTTATTTCGACCCGGGACCTTTGACCTGAACGGTGGTGGTTGAGCCAGTCCGCGTACCGGCAGCTTTTGCCGGCACACTGAACGTTGACCTGCCGGCTGAAGACGTCGACAGTGCAACAGGGCGTTTTTCAAACGGAACCAGTGCTTTTCCCGGCACCGATATTTTCCAAAAACTCTGCGTGGGCCTGGTCAATATTTCACCCTGTTTTATCAACTTCTCGGCCTGCGCACCTTTATAAAATCTGTTCGATTTCTCATGATAGAGATAGGCCTTATCGGTCATGAGTTCCACTTTTTCAAGTTTGCCACCCTGCCGCAACAGACGGGTAATTTCATCGCCATTGATGAATCGACTCGATTCCTGGTGATAGACATAGCCATATTGGGTCATTACCATGAGTTCCCTGGCGAACCCGGATAACTGCAAACCGCCCGAATCCCGATCGAGTCTATGCGTGACGCCCATCGATATCGGCGTCAAAACCGGTATTGGATCGCGGCGCCCAATCGCTTCAAGCAAAAAGGGCGTATTGACCTTGGCAAAAAAATCCCCTCCCATTTTTTTAAACAAGGTATAGGGCGTGTTAAGCAGATTCAACTGATTGCGCTTGGG
>Ga0316222_1001320_pt1 | contig 30805 bp, 23 predicted proteins | sample TBH18011metaG_FD_206008 | JGI IMG/M metagenome (GOLD analysis project Ga0316222, IMG submission 206008) | Freshwater microbial communities from Trout Bog Lake, Wisconsin, USA - TBH18011 | ecosystem: Environmental > Aquatic > Freshwater > Lake > Hypolimnion/Profundal zone | place: USA: Wisconsin... | reverse complement strand
GCGTCGTCGGCAGCTTCGATACTCCTGTTGAACACGGCGGCATGGTGCGCTTTTTGGGTATGGATCAGTGGCGGGACGGCGCGAAGTTGGACGAAGGCTAAATACTCCAGTGCCGGCCCAACGCCGCCGGAAGCGGCGTCGCTAAATGGCATTCCTTAGTTGCGCGGGCCGTTCTTACTTGAATGATCTGGCTTATCAGCATACTCGTATTCTTCCTGGCCGCTCTGGCTGTACCATACGCCATGTACCGCCGGCGTTTCATGGACCGGTGGTTGCGGGAGTATCTTCGTCAGCGCAAGCGGCGTGCCCTGCCGCTTCCAGCCGGCCCCAGGCATCTGCTTCTGTGCATTGCCGATCATTTCGAGCCGCATAATGGCGGAGTTGCCGATGCCCGGGCTAGCGAGCGCGTGGCCAGATGGGCGGCGGAGTATCCCCGAGTATTGGGCGAATTTCACGACAGCGACGGACGGTCGCCGCGGCATACGTTCTTCTACCCCATTGAGCAATACGATGCCGATCACGTCGAGGCCATCGCCGGCTTATGCCGCAAGGGTTTCGGCGAAGTTGAAATTCATCTGCATCATGATCGCGACAATGCCGAAAATCTGCGCCGGCGTTTGCTGGCCGGCCGGGAGATCCTGGCAGGGCGGCACGGACTGCTGGCGCGGCATCGGACCACCGGGCGGATCATGTACGGTTTTGTTCACGGCGATTGGGCCCTGTGCAACTCCCGTCCCGATGGGCGATGCTGCGGCGTAAATAACGAACTGGAAATTCTGAACCAGACCGGATGCTACGCCGATTTCACCATGCCTTCGGCTCCAGATCCGGCGCAAACGCGCAAGATCAACAGCATCTACTACGCCGTGGGTGGACCGCCTGAAACCAGGCCGCTGGATCATGGCGTGGACCTCGGGACCGCGCCAGCGCCGGGCGGGGGAATCATGTTGATTCAGGGGCCATTGTTGCTCAATTGGCGCCATCGCAGTTGCGGCCTCGCCCCGCGGATCGAAAATGGCTGCATTCAAAGCAATCAGCCCCCGACGATGGAGCGACTGGATCTGTGGCTCAAGGCCCGTGTCCAGGCGCCCAGCCGCCCGGACTGGTTTTTTGTCAAACTCCACACCCACGGTGCTCCCGAAGCCAGCCAGGCCGTGTTGCTCGGCCAGCCGATGGTTCGGTTTCATCAGGCTCTGGCCCGGCGGGCCGCCGGGGACCCGAGTTTTCATTATCACTACCTAACCGCGCGGGAAATGTATAATTTCGCCCGCGCCGCCGAAGCCTGCTATGCCGGTCCGGTTGCCGAGGCCCGTGATTTCGAGCTTGGCTGGAATGGGTGCTGATGCCTGATATAATTCAACTAGCCAATCAGGAGGCAATGAAAGCTGGGTTAGCCGCCGAAGACACAGAGTACGAACAGTTGGTCGAGCATTGTGAGTGCCCGGCCGCGCTGGCGAAACCGTGACCATCTGCCTGTACGTTAATGTACCCTGGAGTAGGTTGTTAGACGCTTAGGTGAGATGATATTCCCATCTTTTCCCGACCCCCGAACCCCGACCCCCGAACCTCGATTCATGTCTTCTTCCCCCACCAACCACCGTTCCCTGGGCGTCCGCGACCTGCTGGCCGCCAGCGCCCTCTCCTTATGCGCCATTGGCATCACCTTCGAGGCCTGGCGCGACATTCTCAACATGGGCCTGAAGGACGAGGAACTCAGTTATGTTCTCCTGGCTCCTCTGATAATTGGTTTGTTGGTTTGGGCCAGGTGGGATCAAGAGCCGCTTTGCCGGCTTCGTGGCGGCTGGGTGGGGCTGCTGATCATCGTGGCGGCTTGGCTGATCCATTGGTTCGGCTACCTGGCCGATCCGGTCCTTTGGCGCGGGGCGGCGGTGCTGCTGGCGGTGGGGGCCTTTGCCACGGCAGTCGGTTGGGATGTGCTCTTGCGGTTCTGGCCGGCCTTCGCGGCCACCATCTTTCTGGTGCCGATAGATCCTTATGGCCGGTATCACATCGCCGTGCCGCTCCAGGACGCCACCGCCCGGGCCACGCAATGGGTCTGCGATGCCATCGGCATTGCCGTCGAGCGCTATGGCAGCACCCTGAGCATCAATGGTGTCGAAGTCGCGGTTGCCGAAGGGTGCAATGGCATGCGCATGGTGTTGAGCCTATTCCTGGTCTGTTATGTCGTGGCGTTCATGCTGCCGCTGCGGGGATGGGTCAGGACCGTTTTCCTTTTGGCCAGCCCACTGGTCGCCATCTTTGCCAATGTCATCCGCCTGGTGCCCACCGTATGGATGTTCGGCCACCGCACCGCCGAGGCCGCGGAGAATTTCCACGATGTCACCGGCTGGATCATGACCATCGTGGCTTTTGCGTGCCTGCTGGGGTTTTTCCAGGTTCTGAAATGGCTGGATATTCCCGTGTACACCAGCAAAATCGGAATTCGGGATTCGGGATTCGGGATTCGGGAGGCTGCGCCTAAAGGCTTTTTCTGGAGCGCGGCCCTGTTCTACAAGTTGTGTGCGGTAATGCTGCTGGCCGCTGCCGGAACGCATCAGTATGCCCTGACGCACAAACCCGCCGGCGTGGAAGCGTACCAGGCCCGTATCCGTGACCAGGCCAAGGCGGTTCCCAGCCATATCGGCGCCTGGGTTTGCCAGGAAAACCGGGTGGCGTCGCGGGTCAACGCCGTGCTGCGGCCCAATGTCCTTCTCAGCCGGCAATACACCAATGTCGAGACCAACGTGTCGGCCACTCTTCTTCTGGTTCACTGCTCCGCCGCCCACAGCATGGCCGGCCACTTTCCCTTGCGCTGCTACCCTGCCGAAGGCTGGGTGCTGCAGACCTCGCGGCCGCGGGATTGGATGGTCGGCGACATGTGCTTTACCGGCACGGAATACTCGTTTACCATGGAACAAATGGGGCAGACCAGGACGCTGATTGTGGCCAACTGCCTGCTCTTGTCCGGCGGGAAGATTTTGCGTGACATGAACAGCATGGCCAAGTCGCTGGCCTCAGTGGGCAGCCAGGCCGCGGGCGCCGGGCAGATACAGATCTGCTTCGATGCCTCCGCTTCCCCGCAAAAGCGCGACCAGGCGGTGGTGGAGTTGCTGGAAGGATACCGGAGTACGATCGAGGCGATTCTGGCCCCATTGGGACCGGACGCGGCCCCCTCGCGATAGCGGGCAAAATGGAGATATTACCGTGGCTAAGATGCTCAAAAAGAATAACCGCAAGAAGCTTATGCTGGCCATTTTGCTTCTGGCGATCATCGGCGGGGCCGGGGCTTATGCCGGGTATAGGATGCACCGGGAGCGGCAGACGCGGAGTTGGCGGGCCCAGGGCATCGCCGCAGCCCTGGCGGGCGATAACGCCAAGGCGGCGGATCTGCTGGCGCGCTATTTGCAGCGACAGCCTGCCGACGTCGAAGCTCTGGAGCGATTCATCATTGCCCGCGAGCAGGTCGAGTTGCCCGGCGGACGACATCTAGCGGCGACGATTTCCGCCCTGCGCGACCTTCTGCGCGAGAAGCCCAACCGGCTTCAAGATCGCCGTCATCTCCTGGAGTTGTACATGAAGATCGATCGGCGCCCGGAGGCTCTGGATACCGCCAACATTATTCTGGCCCAGGACCCCGCGACTATCATACTCTGGAGCTCAAGACCCAGGTGCTGGCCCGTCTGGGCCAGTATCGCGAAGCCCTTGATGTCGCCGATAAGTGGACGACGCTGGCGCCGGGGGCGGCTTCGCACATGGCCCGGCTGCAATTGCGCCTCCGTATGGAGCATCCGCGCCAGGATGTGCTCAACGATGCCCGCGGCCTGCGGGTTGAACTGGAAAAACTGCCTTCCGGCAAAGCGCAGTACGAACTGGTCATGGGTGCCGTTTGCGCCCTGGCGTCCGACAATGCCCGGTCCGAAGCGGCGCGGGCTGGCGGCAGGGGCGTTGCCAGCGATCGCGCGGCCGCGGTTCGCCAGGAAGCCGCCCAGTTGCGCCAGGATGCCGAGAAATGGCTCAACGCGGCGGCGGCCGATACGCGCCCCGGCGATGATTTCGCCGGAATGCTGGTCACCCAGTTTGACCGCCTGGAGTTGAATAAGGAATCCCTGGCATTGCTCGAGAGTTGGGTGACCGGCGGGGCCGCCGGCTTCGGATTCCGCAATCTTCTGGCTCGCCGCTACTGGGAGGCCGGCGAATGGGAAAAGATCGGCGCCACGCTGGGGGGAGCCAATCCAGCCGATCCCCGGATGGACACCACGCTGATCGCGTTGAATGCCATCGCCCTGGTCAACCTGAAGAATAATCCGGAAGCCGTCTCCTGGCGGGCGGCGCTGGCCGGGCGCAACCATCCCGTGGCCCGGGCCTGGACGACGATCCTGAGCCAGATTATTGATTCCGCCCCGGTCGAGAACAAAGAAATTCGTTCTCAATGCGAGGCGGCGTTGATTCGCGAGCCTGGCAATGTTTACCTGCGGTTTTACTACGGCGAGGTCCTGGGGCGTCTGGGCGAGAATGATCTGGCGGTGGAGGCCTGGAACCGGGTGGTTCTGGAAGATCTTACCTGGAGTACGCCGGTGGTTCGCCTGGCCGGATCAATGCTGGCCAGAGGTCAGGCGCAGCAGGCCTGGGAGTTGTCCCAGACGGCGGCGCGGCGCAATCCGCGCGATGCCTCGGCGGTGGTCATGCTGGCCCGGGCCGGGGCCGCATACCTGGAGAGTGGGCGATGCAGCCGCGAAGAGAAAGAGTTTCTGACCGACAAGTTGCCCAAGCTGGTCTCCGATGTGCAAAGCAAGCTGCCAGGCGAGGATCGCAGCCTGGTCATCCAGATCCAATTGCTGGCCGAGGAGGGCCATAAGGACCAGGCTCTGGCCCTGGCGCGATCGTCGATAGTCCGGCAGCCGGCGCCGGACGAGGCTTTCTACCTGAGCATGGCCGCCATCAGCGAGCGTTTCGGCTTTCATATCGAGGAGGAGTGTTTTTCCGATTGCCAGAAGGCGCACGGGATCACCTCTTCTCTGGCCTACTACCGGGCCTTGCATGAAGCGGGTGCCGGCCGGACTGCGGAGGGCTTGAAGGTTTTCGACGACAACGCCCAGCGCAGCGGCAAGGCCGCCGAATTGCCCTGGCGTCTGGCCCGCGCCCAGTACCTGGACATTATCCAGGACCCTGCCGCCAAGTCCGCCTGGGTGGAATTGGGCGATGCTTATCCCAAGGAGCCGGCGGCGCAGCAGGCCGCCGCCGCCGCCCTGGCCGTCCGCGGCGACTGGGATTTCATGGGGCGAACCATCGATCGTCTTAAAGCTTTGGATGGAGAGAATGGCCTGGCCTGGCAGCTGGCCCGCGGCCGCCTCATGGTGGATTGGCCGCGCAGCGAGGCTGACTACACTGAAGGCGCCAAGCTTCTTAACGGCATAGTTCAGAAGCATCCGCTTCTTCCCGAGCCCCGCGTACTGTTGTCCAAGGCCCTGGTCCGCATGAACCGCATCGACGGCGCCATCGACCAGCTTGCGATGGCCCAACAACTCGATCCGGAGTCGGTTTCCATTTCACTTCGCCTGGCGGCACTTCTCCAGTCGCGCGGCGGCACTGGCGATGCCGATCGGGCCCAGAAGGTATTGGATGGCATTTCTTCCAATATCCAGAATGTGCAGCAGCGCCGTCAGACCGCTCTGCTTATGGCGCGCCAGGGTCGCGCCGATCAGGCGATTCAGCGCCTGGAAGAATCCTCCGCCCAGGATGGCGCCACCCGTCCCGATCTGCTGCTGGCCGTCCTTTACGGACAAACCAACCAACTTGACAAGGCCGAAGCCGTCGTCAAGAAGCTCATGGAAAAGCCCGATCTGGCAACCATCCAGTTTGCCGCGGCCCTTTATGCTTCCCAGGGAAGGCCGCAAGAGGCCGCCAAGGCTCTTGCCGCTCTCGATTCCCTGACGCTTGAACCGGGGATCAAGGAGCTGGTCCTCGGCGGCTACTGTTCCCGATGGGGCGACGCGAGCGAGGCCGTGAAACACTGCCGCGCCGCTTGCCAGCAGGCTCCGGCCAATAGTTCCACTTGGCGAACTCTGGCCGATTTTCTGGCGGCCGGCGGCCACATTGCCGAGGTTCTGACGGCGGTCGATGACGGCCTGCGCGCCGTGCCCGCCGATAAGGAACTGGCCGCCATCCAGCAACAGAAGGACCTGCTTAAGGCGGTCGCCGCCGACCAGGCATCGCTTCCGGCGCTGCGCGAATTCATCCACGACCCGACCCATGCCACCGCGGCGCTGGAGCAACTTCGCGCCGTGGTGGAATTGAGCCGCACCGGCGATATGGGACATTTCGTCGATGCCATCCACCAGCTTCGCGATCGTTTCCCCGATGACTTGGCGACCCATCTGCGTTTGGCGCGGGCCTGCTTTGAGATCGGGCGCACCGGCGAGGCCGTGGCCGCCGCCCAGGCCGCCACCGCCCGCTTCTCCGCTAATCCCCAGGTCGCCGCTACGCTTTGCCAATACGCCGCCGCCGCCGCCCGCTGGGATGACATGCTCGCCGCCGCGGGCATCTGGCGGTCTCGGTCGTGGGGCAGTCCGCTTGGCGCCGATCTGGCCGCCGCCCAGGCACAGATTGGCCTGGCCCGTTACGATGCCGCCCTGGCTACCCTCAAGCCTTACCTTGCCCAGGCTATTCACAGCGCCGCAGCCGCCACTCAGGCGGTCGCTGGTGATGCCGAGACGCTGCAGGCCCAGGTCCTCGCCGAAAGCGCCACGGCCTTGATCGGCGCCGGCCGGGTTGCGGAAGCGTCCGATATGCTCTGGCCGCTGGTTGCCAAGTCGCCTCTCTGGCGCCAGCGCTGGGCACAGCTTGCCGCCGGCTACGTGGATAAACAGCAAGCCGGCGCGTGGCTGGATCGTTTGACGGGTGTCATCCCCGCCGGCCACGCTGACGAACTGGCCGGGCTGGCCGAGGCCTGGGAGTCCGCCGGGAAACGCCTCGGCGACCCCGCGATGATTGATCGCGCTGCGCTCATTTTCCGTCAGGTTGTCGATGATCCCGCCGCCGGCGGGTCCGCTCTGGCCGATGCCGGACGTTACGCCGAAGCCAACGGCGACCTGGCCCTGGCCGAAAAACGCTACCGCCTGGCCTTGCAGCGCGATTCCGGCGTGGTGGTTGCCCAGAATAACCTGGCCATGCTCATAATCACCCGTGGCGGAGATCCCAAAGAGGCTCTGGCCCTGGCTTCCTCCGCCGTCGCCCGCCAGCCGCGTTCATCGTCCTTTCAGGACACTCTGGCCCAGGTCCAGCACCGCTGCGGCGATTTGCCGGCCTCTATCAACTCCATGCGCCTGGCCCTCAAACTCGATCCCGATAACCCCACCCGAGGTGTGCGCCTGGCCGAATATCTGTTTGACGGCGGCCAGGTTTCCGAAGCGTACCGTCTGGTCGATACCATCAGCCCGGCTCTGATACGCGATAAGGCCGTGCAACAACGGCTCGATGCCCTGTTGAAGCGCCTTCACGCTGCTCCGGTGTCGCCGCACAAATGAGCGGCGGTGAATGATGCAGGGTCGTCGGCGTGCGTTGGCGTCCGCATTTTCGGGCGGGGTTTTGGCTGGAGCCGGGGCAGGGGAAGTGACGGCGCATTCACGCTTCCATGGCACGCCATAAAGGTCCCAATCTCGTCTTGGCTGCAGCGCTGTTGCTATGCGCGTTGATAATGGCGTACGGCGCGGCCAGGTATATCGTCTATCGCCGCGTCATGCACTGGCGAAGCAATGGAATTGCGGCAGCGCAGTCCGGGCGGCACCGAGAAGCCGTGGTTTTGCTGGAGCGATATCTGGATCGCAGGCCCAGCGATGTCGCTGCCCTGGAATGCTATGCCATCTCGCGGCAAGAGGTCCAACTTCCCAACAATGAGCACTTGTCCTTGGCTGCCGTCGCCTTGAAGGCGCTGGTCCGGCTCCGGCCCGGGAACATGGTCGATCAGCGGCGGCTGGTGGACATGTATCTCAAGCTCGACCGTCAGCCCGAGGCTCTGGACGCCGCCAACGTCGCTCTTGCCGGTACACCCGGCGACGCGCCCATGCTGGGACTAAAGGTTCAGGTGCTGGAGCGCATGGGCCAGCCGTATGAAGCCTTGGGCATTGCCCGCAAGTGGGTTACTGTCGAGCCCGACAGCCTGCCGGCGCAGATGATGCGGCTGTCGCTGCGCTGCCGCTTGGAACAATCCTCCGCCGATATCGTCGCCGATGCCGAAAGACTGCGCCTGGCTCATCCCGGCGACGGGCGTTTTGAGCTGCTCGAAGGCTTCGTCTACGCCCAGGTGGGGAGCACCGCTCAGGCCGGCCAGTGGCTCCGCGCCGCCGCCGTCCATACCCGTCCGGCCGACCAGTACGCCATTCTTCTTCTGAGCCAATTGGATAGCCTGGGGCTGACCGATGACTCCTTGCGCCTGCTTCAGGATTGGGCTGTTTCCGCTTCCGGCCCCGAGATTCGCAACGCTCTGGCCCGCCGTCTCTGGGAGCAGGAAAAATGGCCCCAGGTTGCGGATTTGCTGGGTGGCTTTGATGAACAAGATTTCCGGGCCGATCCCACGCTCATTGCGTTCAAAGCCATGGCCTTGGCCCGCGTCAACAAGCTTGCTGAGGCTGCGGCCTGCCGCGCCGTGCTGGCCAAGCGCCAGGATCCGGCCGCTGCCGCCTGGTTTATCCTCCTGGGGCAATTGATCGACGCCGCTCCGGCCGACGACAAGCTTATCTGGTCCCAGTGTCAGAAGGCGCTGGCCCGCGATCCCCACAACCTCTACCTCGTCTATTACATGGGCGAGGCCTGCGCACGCCTCGGCGAAGATGATGCGGCCGTCGAGGCTTTGGGCCGGGTCGTAGCCCAGAGCATGACCTGGAGCCTTCCGGCGGTGCGCCTGGCTGAACTGCTTATGAGCCAGGGCCGCCTTCAGGGCGCCATAGACGTCGCCGCCGGCAATGCTCGGCGCAACCCTGGCAGCGGGGCTTCCGCGTTAGCCCTGGCCCGTGCCTGGGCGGCCGGCATCGAAAGCGGCCGCACCGGCGGCGCCGATGAATTGCTCAGGCTCGTTGGTGAAATTCAGAAGGTCATGCCCGGTGATGAACGAACGCTGGATATCCAGGTGCAAATGCTTTGTAGGCAGAAACACCGGGAAGAGGCGCTTAAGGTTGCCCGCGACGCCCTGGCCATGGCGCCGCCGCCCAGCGAGCAATTTTTGCTGACTTTGTCGGCTACCAGCCGCCGCTTTGCCCTGGGCCTGGAGGAACAGTGCTTTGCCATCAGCGAACAGGCCCATGGGCTGACGGCGACCCTGGCTTACGCCCGGGCCGTCCACCTGGCGGCGGGCGGGCAGGCGCCGGCGGGCCGCAAACTGTTCGATGAATTGGCCCGACAGTCAGGCCTGGAAACGACGTTGCCCTGGCGCATGGCGCGGGCCCAATACCTGGACATGACCGGAGATTCGTCGGCCCGGGAAATGTGGATAGCCCTGGCCGATGAAAACCCCGCCGACATATCCGTGCAGCAAGCTGCGGCTTCCGCCATAGCGGTGCGCCGCGACTGGGACATTATGCCGCGGGTGATAGACCGGCTGCGCCAGCTTGGTGGCGACAAGGCGGTGGCCTGGCAATTGGCCCGGGCCCGCCTCATGGTTGAAGCGCCGCGGGACGAGAACGATTGCATTCAGGCCTCCGTGCAGCTGACCACCTTGATCCATGCCTTTCCTCGCAGTCCCGAACCGCATGCCCTTCTGGCCGAGGCCATGATCCACATGAAGCGGTTTGACGCCGCGATTGGCGAGTTGTCCGTCGCCGCCCAGCTCGATCCTGCTTCGATCACCGTGGCCTTAAAACTCGCCGGGCTGCTCCAGTCGCGCGGCGACTTTGAACGCGTCCGCCACGAGTTGGAGCGCATTCCTCCCGAACTCCTTCCCGAACAGCGGCTTCAGACGGCGATGCTCCTGGCCCAGGAGGGACAGACCGACCGCGCCATTCGGCTTCTGGAGCCTGCGCCGGGCGATGGCGAACCGGCTCACCGCGATCTGTTCCTGGCTATCACCTACCAGAAGCAGCAGCAGTTCGACAAGGTTGATGTCCTTCTTCCCAAGCTGCTGGAAAAACCCGATTTGGCCACGGTGATGTTTGCGGTGTCTTACTGCCTATGCCAGGGACGCCGCGATGCCGCTGAGCAGGCCCTGGGCCTGCTTGATTCCATGACCATGGAGGCGGGCATGAAGGAACTGGCCAGGGGAAGCTGTTATATCCAACTTGGCGATCTACCCCGGGCCATCCAGCAGTATCACGAGGCCACCAGACTGGCCCCGGCTAATCCGGTGACTTGGCGCGCCCTGGCCGCCAGTCACGCGGCTATGGGGCACATCACCCAGGCGATGGCCGTTGTCGCTGATGGTCTTGACGCCATGCCTTCCGATGCCGGCCTGTTGATCCTCAAACACAACGCCGAGTGCCTTCGCCAGGCCGGTGGCCAGGCTGGCCTGCGCGATCTGGTTGTTTCTGTCCTGCGTAATCCTCAGGCCGCCGACTCCGCGATAGAACTAATCGGCATGGTGATCGATGGCCGGCGTGGCGGTAACATCGCACGCTGTATCACACGCCTGCAAGAGTTTGCCCAGAACCATCCGGATTTTCCGCCGGCGCGGATTCAACTTGCCCGCTGCTACTGGGACGCGGGGCGTCTTGCTGATGCGACGACCCTGCTTCAGCAAACGACGATTGCCTTCCCATCCGATATCGAGGCCCCGCGCCTGGCGGTGGCTTTGTTTTCCGCCGCCGGCAGATACCAGGATATGCTCGATGCCGCTCAAGCCTGGCGGCAGCGCGCCACCGGGGATGTGACCGGCGCCGATATGGCCATCGCCCGCGCCCGGATAGGTTTGAAGCAGTTTGCTGCGGCTATCGCCTCTCTGGAGCCTTATCTGCCGCGTATGGCGGCCGAGCCGGACAGATATCTAAACGTCGCCGTGGTCTGGAGCAGCGCCATGGTCAATTCCGGGGCCTCGCAGCAGGTTGTCGATCTGTTGTGGCCGCTGGTTCAAAAGAGCCCCGGCTGGCGGCAGGCATGGATAGACGTGGGTTTACATATCGGAGAGAAACTGGCCGCAGCGGCCTGGCTGGACCGGGTGGCGCCGTTGATTGAGGCCGATGCTGTCGAGGAACAGGCTGCTTTGGCTGAAGCCTATGACCGGCTCGGGTCGGTCTTCAATGACGAGGTATTGGCTCGGAAGGGATATGCGATTTTCACGCAGCTTGGCGCCGATCCGCAGGCTCCGGTGTTTGTCCTCCTGGCCGCGGCAACGCATGCGGAGCACGTCAACGATCTGGCTGCCGCTGAAGCGTTTTATCGTCGAGTCGTTGCCGCGGATGCAAGCATTTGCATGGCCCAGAACAACCTGGCTATGTTGATAGTCAAACGTGGCGGCGATCTGCGGCAGGCGGCTGAATTGGGCAATGCCGCCTTGGCCAAGCAACCGCAGCAGGCATCGTTTCATGATACGGTGGCGCTCATTGACGCAAAAACCGGGAATTTTGCCGGCGCGGTGGAACAAATGCGCGCCGCCATGGCTCTCGAGCCGGACAATGCCAAATGGCAGGTACGCCTGGCGCAATACCTGCTTGACGGTGGGGATATTGTAAACTCGGCCAAAGTTGTGACCGATATGCTTAATGTTGGGGAATTTGACGTGAAATCGTTGCCGGTGGATGTGCAACGACAGTTTGAAATGATAAACCAGCGCCTGAAGACCACGCAACCATAGGTTTATCCCATTTGGATGTTTTATTTGTTTATCATAGATAAGTTGGAAATGTCCAAAGATTTCGGTTGACATTTGAGGTTTGCAAGCTAAGATATAAATTCGGTTGAGGCAGTAGATGCGATTCTTATGTGGGGACGGGTATTTGCACCGATGATGGGTCGCGCCCGGTTTTTTGAGCAAACAGCTCCGATGACCGCGCTGTGTGTCTTACGTGTGTCAGATATGATCCTCTTTAGCCACGTACCTGAGGATACCCGTGAAACGTCCACTAGGCCTTCTTTCCTGCGTTGCTTTTATGCTGTTGATGGGTGCAGTGGAGCAAGCGCGTGGCGATAGCGTCACGTACTACACCACCGGCTTCTTCAGTGGCACCAGCTCGAGCTTGGCGGTGGTCTCCTCTAACGTGACAACTGTTCCCTGGGATGATCCTACTGATCCCTATTCATCTGGCGGGTGGTCGACTTTGGCAGTTCAAAATGGAGCGGGATCGTGGGGTACGCTGACGTTTAACTTTGATGCCATCACAACTTACGACATTACCGAGCCGACCTTGGCGGATCTTGGTTTCTTCAATTTAAACGAGGCAGACGGAGGAACCTACGATTTCTCCGGGTTCGGCTTTGAGATGGATATATGGGAGACGTTGCCATCGACTGGAGATGCGTCGCTGGCCGCCACAATTACAGGCCAATTGAGCGAAGACGGCACCTTGAGTACGGTTCATGTCAATTTCGACACCAGCGTTTTTGCCATCCCTCCGGCACCTGCGGTTCCTCGTGTTGTATATGCGTTACAAGGCTTGGACTCCGACAACGCGTTGTATATAGACGCGATCAGCGGAGGGGACTCGACCGTGACGCTGGCGGGGATAACTTTCATCGATGATGGCGGAAGTGGTGGCAGCGGTGATGGCGCTGTTCCCCTGCCCGCCACGGCTGGCATGGGTTTGACGTTGCTGGGTGGTCTGGCTGGCTTGGGTTTGTTGCGTCGCCAGTGTTGTCGCTGATGCATCGTATGCGGTTCTGATGATTTGTTCCCTGGAATGGTAATGCCATGCGACCCAAGGGTACTCCATTGGAGCTCGAGCAACGGCGCCGCCGAGCGATACAGTTATTGAGCGAGGGATGCGGGGTTCGGCAGGTCGCTCGTATCGTGGGGGCCTCCGCTGGGTCGGTAACTGTCTGGCGGCAGACTGTGGAACGCAGCGGTTCTTCTGCCTTGGCCGCGCGCGAGCATCCTGGTCGCAGATCCAAGCTTACAGAGCAGCAGCGGCGGCAATTGCCCCACCTTCTGGAAACCACGGCCCGGCGTATGAATTGCGATGTGAAAGAGTTGAGCTTGGCACGCATCGTCCAGCTTATCGAGCGTATTTTCGGCGTGCGTTATGATCCTTCCTCGGTGTGGCACATCCTGCGGAAACTCCGTGCGAACCCAGTCCAAGCGGCGTCCATGGCCCACGAGTTTGCACTGGCGCGCCTGGCAACTCCAATAGCGATGGCTGATTTTCGTCCTGTTGGCGGCGAGGTTTGCGACCATGATGGCGTCGGCCAGGCAGCTTGTATAACAACTCAAATTATTGACAATAAAGAAGTTACAACGCACTCGCCTTCTCAGTAAACGACTAATTCTGCTCTCCTTTGCCAGATTTTCTTCCCCCGGTATTGTAAGGGACGTAGGCGCGGCGTCTGGCCGCGTTCTTTCCGTCCATTTCTGGTACTGCGGAGGAGGGCGTTTGAAAAGATAAACGGTCCGTAGTCACGCTGGACTACGGGCCGGTTTTGTTGAGTTCGGTTGCAGCGAATTCGATGCTTAGAGTTGGTATTTCTTAAAATAAATCGCTACTGCCGGGTTGCTTTTTTATAGATGCGTGTTATACTGCCGACCGATAATTATGATGGCGAGTGTGTTTCTACAAGCGAAATTGGAACACGCTGTAGGCGATGGTGGCCCGCGTCACAATGACTTATGCCGCTGTTACCCACTACTTAGCACGCCCTTTAGATGATTGACATGCGTTTCGTTGGTGTGTTAGACCGAACGCCTTGAGGTGAAATATGAACGGCACGTTTGGCCTGCTAAGACAGCAAGCTGACGACCCCACGGTGGCGTCAACAAATGTAGTTCATTCCCGATCCGACAAGGAAACTCCGCGCTGGGGTAAAGCCGAACGCGATCGCCTCGATTGGCTCGAAGGCCAGAAACGCTGCCGTCCCCCGGTGTTGTTCTACACTTTCGTTACTCTGGCGTCACTGGCTCTGATGATGTCGCTGGTTATGCTTTGCCACCGGTGATTTCCGGCCTTTATGATCACGTGCTTAATGGCTCCCCGGTTCTTCTCCTGAGACCCTACCTCTAATTATTTCTGAATGATCGTACTACAGCGGACACTTAAGTTCCGCTGTTTTTTTTGGCTTCGGTCTCGCCTTTTTTCTCATACATCGCATTGTGTGGCTGTCAGACGCTGCCGTATGCAGGCAGTCAGATGATCACTTCATCGAGAGGCATAATGGTAGCCGTAATAACCAGGCGATGTCTCATTTTTGCTCTGCCGGCTGGACATCCCATCCGCCCCCCAAGGCTTTGTATAGCGCGACAAGATCTGTCGCCACCGTCACCTCGCTTTGAGCCAGGGCATCCTCGCTGGCGAGCAGTGCCGTCTGGGCGATAAGCACGTTAAGGAAGTTGGTCATGCCCGCGACATATAGATCGCTGGCGATCTGAACGGCCTTGCGATTGGCGGCCACCGCGTCAATCAAGGCCCGTCTATGCTGCTGCTCTTTGTTATAGGCTACCAGGGCATTCTCGACATCCTGCAGCGATGTTAGCACTGCTGCCTGATAGACAGCTAACGCCTGTTCTTGAAGGGCATTCTGCACCTCGATGTTGGCGCGGATGCGGCCGCCGTCGAGGATCGGCCAGGTCACGCTGGGGCCGATGGACCAGAAGCCGCTAGGGTTCCAACTCGGCAGATTTTTGAGTTGGCTGTTTTCCAGGCCCAGGGCGCCGGTAAGCGAAAACTGGGGGAATAGGTCGGCGGTGGCCTGCCCGATGTTGGCGGTGGCGGCGGCCAGTTGCCGTTCAGCGCGGCGAATGTCGGGCCGGCGGCGCAGCAATTCCGAAGGCAGTCCGATGGGGACCTCCGGAGGCACGACGGGAATAGGCTGGGTGGCCGCAAGTTCTTTCTCCAACGCTGCCGGTTGCAGGGCCAGAAGCAGGCAAAGGGCATGGATGGTCTGCTGGACCTGGCTTTCCAGGGGTGGAATCTGGCTGATGGTAGTGGCCACCTGGGCATCGGCATTGGCGGCGTCAAGCGCCCCCTGAACTCCGCCGGCCACACGCAGGTGCGTCAGGTCCGCTGATTTCCGCTCGACCTCGATGTTGTGTGTGGCAATATCGATCTGGCGCTGATAGCCGCGCAGTTGCAGATAATCCATGGCCACTTCGGAAATCAGCGTGAGAGTGACATCCTGCTGATCGGCGACCGCGGCATCGATGTTGTAATCAGCAGCCTCTACGCCGCGGCGCGCGCCACCGAAGAAATCCAGTTCCCAGGCGGCGTCAAAGCCGGCCTGGAAGAGGTTGGCATCGGATGAAGAACCCGTGTTGGCGCCAGGGGGCGGATGACTGCGCGTGTATGCGCCAGTGACGTTGGCGGTCGGCGCCAATGCCGAGGCGACCACGCCGCGCTGGGCGCGGGCCTGCCGCAGGCGGGCGGCGGCCTGACGGATATCGAGGTTGGCAGCTATGCCGCGTTCGACCAGAGAATTCAATTCCGGATCGCCGAATGACTTCCACCAGTTTTTCAGATTGGCGGCGCCCGGCACGACAACGCTGGACTGCGTCTGGGGGGCGGCCGGTATGTAGGGAGAAGTGGTCGGCGCTGTCTGGCTCCAGGCGCCGGGCATGGTCGTGGCCGGCGGTTTGTAATCGGGGCCGACTTCGCAGCCGGCGCAGATCAGGGCGGTGGCGGCGCAGAACGCGGAGAAAATCGCACGCATGGCGTGCCCTGCGGGAGCGGTATCTGGTTTAACGGACATAGCGGTTCCTGTGATTCTTCCAAAGGTGGCTCGTGGGGCCGCGGCAACGATTCCTCATCCGGTCATTCGTAGCGGAGGGCCTCGATGGGATCGAGGTTTGAGGCTTTCCAGGCCGGGTAGAAGCCGAAAATCAAACCAACTGAAGCGGAGACTATGACGGAGATGGCGATGGCCACGAACGAGACGGCTATCGGCCAGTGCATGAAGTGTTCGACGCCCATGGAAATGCTGCGTCCGAAGACGATGCCGATGGCTCCGCCGGCCAGGCACAGCATGATGGCCTCAAGAAGGAATTGCACCAGGATGTCGCGGGCCCGGGCTCCCACGGCCATGCGCAGGCCTATTTCCCGGGTACGCTCGGTGACCGAGACCAGCATGATGTTCATGATGCCCACGCCACCGACCACCAGCGAAACGCAGGCGACGATCAACAGCAGGATGGCCATGGTCTTGGCATTGCTGGCAAAGACGTTGACGACCTCGGTCATATCGCGGATGGTGAAGTCGTCATCCTGGTCGTTGCGGAGGTGGTGTCGCTCGCGCAGAAGATCGGAAATCTGGTCGATGGCCAGGTGGACCTCGGCGGTGGAACCGGCGGCACAGATGATCTGGTTGACGGTGGTGAATCGCACCGGCTGGGGTGTGTCCGCTTGCTGCGTGGGCGATTGCGCCGGGTACAGTTGCGGCGCCGTATTGGGGTAAAGATTGGCCAGGGAGTTGACGGTGGCGTTGGAAATGGTGGCGGTCGAATTCTGGGTATACTGGGGTTGAGGAGAGGTTTGGCCGGAGGCATTGATGCGGAACTTTATGGTCCGCCACGGGGCGATGAGGACGTCGTCCTGATCCTGGCCGAACATATTGGCGCCTTTGCGGCCCAGCACCCCTACGACGCGCAGGTTGACGTTGGCCAGCCGCACTTCCTTGCCGATGGGGTCTTCCCTGCCGAAGAGTTGGGCCACGGTGGTCAAGCCCAGCAGGCATACATTCCCGGCGTTGCGAACGTCCTGGTCGGTGAAGGACAGCCCCTCGTCCAGATCCCACTGGCGTACGGCCAGGTAGTCGGCGGTGGTGCCCCAGATAGTGGCCGGCAGGGTGTTGTTGTTGCCGTAAACCACTGTGCCGTTGGCGCGTACCAGCGGCGCGGCGCCGCGGACGGCGGTGCAGTCGCGGATGATGGCGTCGCAGTCCTGCGGCGTAAGGGTCATCGAGCTTCCAGCGCCATAGTTGATCCCTCCGGTCATGGCGCTGCCGGGGATGACCTGGAGATTGTTGGCGCCCAGGCTGGCGATGCGTTTCTGCATCTGAGCGGAAGTGCCATTGCCGACCTCCATTATGACGATGACGGCGGCGACGCCGATGACGATACCCAGCGTGGTCAGGATCGAGCGCATGATGTTGCGCCGCAGGGCCCGGACCGAGTTGCGCGTGGTGCGATAGATTCTCATGGCACGGCCTCCCCGCCGGCGGCCCCAACCAGATCGTCTTCCGATCCGGTGTAGGCTCCGGCTTCGATAAGGCCGTCGCGGATGCGGATGGCGCGCCGGGCATGGCCGGCGACGGTGGCGTCGTGGGTCACCAGGATGATGGTGATCCCTTCCTGCTCGTTAAGCTGCTGGAACATGGCCAGGATTTCCTCGCTAGTGCGCGAATCCAGGTTGCCCGTGGGTTCGTCAGCAAAAAGCAGGGGTGGTTTGTTGACCAGGGCCCTGGCGATGGCCACGCGCTGCTGTTGGCCACCGGAAAGCTGCGAGGGCTCGTGATCCATCCGGTCGCCCAGGCCCACGCGCGTCAGTACCTCAATGGCCCGCCGTCGCGTTTCCTTGTCGCTCAAGTGCCCGGCGGTGTAGGCCAGGGGCATCATCACATTCTCCAGAGCGCTGGTTCGCGCCAGCAGATTGAAGCTCTGGAAGACGAAACCGATCTTGCGATTGCGGATCATGGCCCGCTCATTGGCGGTCAGACGGGAAATTTCCTGGCCTTCCAGGAAATACTGTCCCGAGGTCGGGTGGTCCAGGCAGCCGAGGATGTTCATCAGCGTGGATTTGCCGGAACCGGAAACGCCCATCAGGGCGACCATTTCGCCCTTATCCACCTTCATCGATACGCCCTTAAGCACGGGCACATCCATCTCGCCCAGATGGTAGGTCTTGGTCAGTTTGACTAAGCGGATAAATTCCATACTGGTTCCTCCGCGCCGGCGCGGCAAGCGGTCGAAGGCCATCAGCGACTTCTGACGGCAGTGCCCGTACCGCGCCCGGGCATCTGCGGCATGAAGGGATTGGTGCCCCCGGCGGCCTGTGCATCGGCGGACATCTCGCCCACGATAACCTCCAGCCCTTCGGTCAGTCCCTCGCCCTGGACCTCGGTGTTGATCCCGTCGGTGATGCCGACCGTCACTTTGACTGGTTTGACAAGCCCAGTTCCATCGGCCACCCAAACGGTTCCGCTGTGCATGCTGCCGGAGCTTGGACGCGACGATGGTCCCTTGCCAGTCCGCGTGGCCGCGGTCCGGGGCGTTCCGGAACCGGCCAGCGATCGCATGCGGGCAATTTTCGTGTACTCTGTTTGTGCTTCCGGGGCCACAAGCTGGGCTTGCGGCAGATAACGCAATGCCGTACTCGGAACCGTCAATACGTCCTGCCGTCGCGCCAATTCGAACTGCACGTTGCACGTCATGTAGGGCAGCAGCTTGCCATCTTCGTTTTCCGTGTTGATCTCGACGGTGTAGGTCACCACGTTCTGCACCATGGTGGCATTGAGACGCACCTTGCTGACATCGCCGTGGAAGATACGTCCGGAATAGGCATCAACCGCGAAGGTGACTGGCTGGCCGGGATAAATGTTGCCGATATCGGCCTCGTTGACCGAAGCCCAGACCTGCATGCGTTTGAGATCCTTGGCGATCAGAAAGAGGCTCGGGGCGCTCAGGCTGGATACCACCGTCTGACCGACATTGACGCGCCGGTCGATTATTTCGCCTTTGACGGGCGAGGCGATGGTGCAGTAGCCGATGTTCTGCTCGGCCTTCTTCAAGGTTGCCTTGGCGGCGCCGATGGCGGCGGCGTATTGGGCAATAACCGCCTCCTGGTCGGCGATATTGGCCTTGGCCACGCCGTAGTTGGCCTCGTACATGTCGTAATCGCTTTGGGCCATGGCCTGCGAGGGGCCAAGTTTCTGGGCGCGATCCCAGTCATGCTGGGCTTGAATAAGCTTGGCTTTCATCTGGCCCATGTCGGCCTTGGCCTTCTCCAGGTTGGCTTGGGCGACGGCAAGCCCGGACTGGGCTGTTTCCAGGTCGCTGGTATATAGGGACTCGTCAATGTGGGCCAGTACCGTGCCCACTTCCACATGCGTACGGTAATCCACAGGCTTGGAGGGATTGGCGGGATCGACGCCGAAGCGGTCGATGAGACCGGCGACCTGGGCGCCCACATCCACTACCTCCTCCGGCTCGGCGGTGGCGTTGGCGGGGATCGACGCCAGCACATCACCGCGTTTCACCTGGGCCAGGCGCAATGATACCGTGGGTTTGGCGCTGTGCTGCCAGTACCACCAGGCGCCTCCGCCGATTACTCCAACCATGATTAGAAACACCACAATCGTTACAATCTTCATTTGACTACTCCAAACAACGCGGTGCCCCGCTGGCCAACATCCCATCTGGGTTTGTTCTGAAATCTATGCTACCGATGCGTTGGCCTAGGGGGCAATTACCCGGCCGTCGGCATCGATTCGATATTGGACAGCCAGACGCTGGCCAGCCAGTTTAACCACGTCGTCTACGTCTCCCCAGAGCAGCAGGCCCTGAATATAGAGGCCGGGCGACGTGGTGTTGGGATCAGCGGTCACGATGGCGCGGAAACTGGCTGGGAGATATTTAACTTGGACTTTCTTTACGGTATCCGGCAGCAGCGGCGCAGCGAAAGCAAGCGGCACCGCCCAGGTGGGGCCTTCGGCCTCGAGAGTTTGCACCTCCGGGTGATCGGCTGCGAAATCGAGAATCTGCCGGACCCTCAGGCCGACCAGCGAACGATCAAAGTGGGTCAGCAGGCGCTGGGCGTCGCAATCCGGCAGGTCAAACAACGCACTCATGCCGACTGGAGGTAGTTCGACGGGCTCGGCCGCCGGCTTGGTCGCGGGATGCACCGGCTTAAGCAACTCCGCCAGGACCGGGACGGAGGGATTTTTGGGAGTCGGCGGCGGGTCCAGGTCCAGCAGGCCCAGTTGGCCGGCGGCCATCCGTTTGGCCCCGGTCACCTGAACCGTGGGGCCGATAGTTCCGTTGGTGCGGTAGGCCAGCGGAGCGCGCTGCCAATCCGAGATGGCCAGCACCTCAGGGAGTTTGGCAAGCGTCAAGCCCTTGGGTGTCGGGAGCATGAGGCGAATACGATCCAATAGCGTAATCTGCGTTCGTTCCTGGTAGATCAGACCCTCGGCGGTGATGTCGCTTTCGGAGGCGTCCAGGGCTTTGACCTTGCTCCAGGTGTCAGGGTCGGGCGCGCCCAGATCGTATTGCCGGGCGAGAAAGGCAAAGACCCGTTCGATCATGAAAGTGTGATAGCCATGCGTGGTGGCTTCGGCGTAGTAATCGGTTGCCTCGGCCGGGGCGCCGGCCAGGTCGTAGAGTTTTCGGAGCGTGGCATAGGAATCCTTGCTGCCGTCGGTGGGGATCTCGCTGACGATCATCACCGGGCGGGGGACCATGGTTGCCAGGAGGTCCACCGTGCTGACACCGCGAGTTCCGTCGCCCCAGACGGCCTGTTCGGCATCTCCCATGCCGCCGATGGACTGGTCACGGATGATGACTACCGGAATGGAAAACGCCGCATCATCCAGATAGCAGGCCAGCAGGCGGCTCATGCTCCCACCGCCGCTGGCGCCGGTGAAGCCGATCTTGTCGGCCTTGACGAACGGGAAACTGGCCAGGAACTGGCGGGCCCGGATGGCTTCGGTGAGGTAGAAGCGGCTGGGCTGGAGGCCGGCCGTGGCCATGGGCAGGCCGGTGCGGTCGTGCTCGCAGGTGGGGCTGTTGCCGGTGCGGGACTCGTCGCGGACAGGGTCCCAGAATTCCCGGCGCTCACCGAGACCGGGGTGATCGTAAACCAGTACCGCCACTCCATTATGGGCCATAAACGCCCCGAGGCGTTGGTAGTCTTTACAGAACTTGCCTGAGTGCCAATGGCCGATCGGGGCCACAATGCCAACCCCCGCGGCATTGGGCTTGGCCGGCACGTAGAGGTGGGCGGAAGTCCAGGTTCCCGGCATGGTCTCGAAGAGCCACTTCTCGACATGGTAGCCGTCGCGATCAATCCGGCCATGGAATTCCTTCTTCTGCGGGCCATCCAGCGGCACGATCGGCCCGACCCGCTCCTGATACCAGTGACGCAGATCGCCGGCCCAGGCCAGAACATCTTGTTTGGTCTTCAACCCTGCCAGTCGCTCATTTCGCCGGGCCAATGCATCTGCCGACAGGGTTTGGCACCACTGCTCGAAAGTCAATTGCGTCGTCTGGGCGCAAGCAACTTGATGGCAACAGGGCAGCAGCGACATGGCGCACGCCAGCACCAGGATATTTTGGAGTTTCATAGTACGCTATCATTATGAGTCGGCCGCGTCAGGGCAAGCCTCCGGTTCCTCGGCGTCGCGACAATCCCTCGCGGGCAACGTGGTACGGCAGCGGTTGTTGTTTACGCCGCCGCCCGTGCATTTGGTTTTCTGCGCGAACTAAGCGACATCCATGATGCGTCTGCTTTGGGGAAATTTCTTCTTTAATCCAACTCGAATCGGTCGCCATGGCGGCGGCGGAATTGTCCCGCCAAATCATCGAGCGCCGGTCGCAATCTTGCCTGATCCAGCAACTGGCCCAGCGCAAACAGACCTTCCAGTAATTTCAGCACGCCCAGTCCGGCCAGACCCGGCTTGCCCCTGGCCGCGGCATACGCTCGGGCCAGGTTGTCGGCGGCGTGACGTTTGGCCAGTTGGTAAGCGCTTACATAAAATACGCTTTTGGGGTGGCGGCCGATGGCTTTGGCTATGGCAATGAATTTTTCCAACTCCCCGAAGGGTATGGCGTCGATCTTGCACGCCGGGGGCAGACCGGCAATGGCCTCGACTTCCTCAAAAATGCTGAAGCGCCGGTCGATGCCGGTCAGGTTGCCATCCACGTCGAACACCGGCAGCAGCGGGTACAGCCGGCAGGTGGTGGTGCGCAGATCGTGTTCGCAGCAGCACGGATGGCTTGATCCCACAAGAAACTCCAAGCGCATCTTTTGGCCGGCCAGCGGATACTCGATGATTCGCCGGTCGGCGTGGAAGCGCCCGCCGCAATTCTTGTGGACCAGGTATGCGAATTCGCCGGGCAGCAGGGGGATTTCCTGGCGTGCGTGCCGGGCCAGGATGGACATCTGCGATTTGTAACGGGCGAAATTGCAGCAGTGAGCGTCACCGCACAGTTTCCAGCAATCCTGGCCATAGACCAGGTCCGTGGCGTATATGGTATCGAAGGACTCAAGGAGTGTTGGTCCTGGCGCGGTCACTGGTGGCTCCCGTTTGGCAAATCAATGAACAGCATCTTGGCCGCCAGACGCAGCACGTCATAAGCCGAACGCAGCGCCTCGTAATGGTGGCGATGGTGATCCACACCCGCGCTCATCAGGCCGAAGCTCAGCAGTTCCCCGGCGCTGACAAAAAGTATCGTCAGGGCAATGCCCGGCGCCAGCCGCAGGCCTTCGGCCCAGGGATTTTTCAGTGGCGTCATGCCCCAGGTCCAGTGGTGTTTGCGCCGCCAGCGGGCGATGTGTGCGTAGGCCACCACTCCGGTGGCATGGAATATGCCCCACATGATCCACGGCGCCGACGCCATGTGCCATAGTCCCATCACCACAAATGTCGCGTAGACCGCCAGATTCGAACGCCGCGTCAATCCCAGCAGTGGCATGTATATGTACGACTGGCACCACCCCGCCAGCGTCATGTGCCAACGCTTCCAGAAAACCGCGATGTTGGGCGCCAGCAGGGGCCAGTCAAAATTTTCCATGATCTTCAGTCCGAAAAGCCGGCTGGCCCCGATTGCCAAGTCGCAGTACCCCGCGAAGTCCGCATAGTAGTACAGATACGCCGCAATCCCGGCGTACCACAGTTCCATGGTTCTCTGGGAACCGAGATTGAGGATCATGGCGCCGTTGAGGACCGGCATGGCGCGCTCGTGCAGGAGCAGTTCCGCGAAAAAAAACTTCTTGATCAGGCCCCCAATGATCCGGTACGAACCTTCCACCAGATGCGCGCTGGACCAGCGGCGGTCCTGCTGGGAAAGAAAATGGTCGAAGCGTTCGATGGGGCCGGCGGTGAAGATCGGGAACAGGAAAATGTAGTCCAGGAACTGCGTGATCGATCGATCGCGTATGTTCCCGCGGGCGACCTCGATCATGTAATGAATGAATTTGAAGGTGAAGTAGCTGATGCCGATCGGCGCCAGCCAGGGGGACAGCAGGGCGTGCTGGCGGGGCGCGATGTATTTGCAGGCCACCAGGTAGGCCAGCAGGACCGCGAACGTCATCCACAGTATCCAGTGGCGTGGCGAACCTGCCGCTTCCGGCCTGGCGTCGTCCCTGGGTCCGGACATTCCAGCGCCGCTGGGCCTGATCGTCGCTTGGGCTCTGGTCATCGCCCCGGCCGCTGATCCGCCGCGGCCTCTCCTGCCGGCCAGCGGCGCCAGGTAAAATACCGCCAGCGCCAGTCCCAACAGCACCAGCACGTTGCCCCACCAGTAGCACATCCCCAGGCACAGCATCGAGGCTAGCGCCAGCACGCCGCTGCGCCATCGCTGCGGCAATGACCAATACACCAGCAGCGCCGGCAGCAGTACCACCACTATTTTGAGCAGGAGTTTTTGTGCTTCGAGCGCATCGGACATGGCTTAAATGGCTTTCTAAAATCCCTGGTACTGGAAGATATGGGCGCCGGTGACGATGGCCGAGAGTTTGATCAGGGCCAGAAACAGCAGCGTCCCTAATATCAGCGCCTGACAGATTATGCCGAGGATCCGGGGGAAGGTCATGGTTTAGGCTCCGGTTTGGCGCTGGGAACCACCGCCGCAAGCAATGCCGCCAGGTGGCCGGCCAGAGTCTGGGCGTATCGTTCGCGGGCGTCGGTCTGGCTGTGGCCCTCCTGGCCATTCAAATGGGTATAATCCTTGAAGTCGCCGGCTTCCAGGCCCGCTTCTTCCGCCAGGTCCAGGATGGGGATTCCGGCCTGGCGCGACAGGCGCTGGCGGTCCAGCAGATAATTTTCGTACAACTCCCGCTGCCGCGGCCTTTGCGGATCGTGGAACATCGACTCCATGGTACGGGGATTGGTGGGCATTTCCAGCAACACTACGCCTATGCCTCCATCGTCCTTGAGATGCTTGATCGCACGCTGATATACTTGCATATTTTGTTCGGCGCAGGTTCCGTAGCCGTTAAGTTGCGCGTCAAGTATGGCGGCCAACTCCGAACCTTGCAGCGGTTCCCTCGAACCCTTGATGCGCATCTGGTGAAGTTCGCGCGGCGCTGGCGGCTGCCATAGGTTGGCGATCGCTTCCTCGCGGGCGGCGAAAAACTGGTACTGGGAGAAAAAATAATTATCGCAATGCGGGCGCGGGCGATAGTGGTGGATTTGCAGTTCCGCATCCAGGGCTGGGGAGTCCAACGCCAGCAGCAGGGGCTTTCGGATTGTCCGGGGATTGGTGGCCAGGTCATACGGGGAAATCTGCAGGACCGCCAGTCCATGGGTGTGCCCGCAGATGGCATCGCCCACGCATACCATGTTCCACAAGTCGAGTCTGGGGGCGGCCAGTATATGAACATTGACATTGCGTCCGGCCTTCCGGCTGAGGCGCTCAGACAGATCCGCCTCGTCGGTGATGGCATCGCGGACAGCGGAATTGCCGATGATGGTCACGCCCAGTTCTTCCGGCGGCCCTTCGCATATCCTCAGGACATCGGCGGTGATAAAGGTGGACTCATCCATAAAGCCGCTGCCGGCCAGGTATTGCGGATGGTGGGCAAGAAGATGGCGCGTCAGGAAGCACGCGCAACATGCGAACCACAGCATGGCCACCAGAAGCGTTCCCAGCAGGCCGGCCGCCGAGGGCCTGGTCAGCGCGCCGAAAAACTGGCTCGGGAACCGTGGGCGTGGGTGGATTTGTGACTCTGCCATGCCGATGCCGCAAGTTAGAAAACGCCCCATGTCCATGCCCGACCCTTGGCAGCGACTGCCAGAGGGCTGATACCATGTGCCAGCGGACTCTAAACGCCTCCGCCAAACATGTCAAAACCGCGCTGCCGGCAGCAACGGGCCCAGATGGCGGGCCAGTGCCTGGGAGTACCGTTCGCGTCCACCGGCCGTATTCTGGCCTTCGGGACCGCCCAGATGGGTGTAATCCTTGAAGTCTCCGGCCTCCAGGCCCGCTTCTTCCGCCAGGTCGAAGATGGGAACGCCGGCGTCGCGCCCCAGACTTTGCCGGTCCAGCAGATATCTTGCGTACAACCGCTGCTGCTGGGGCCGCTGCGGATCATGAAACATAAGCTCCGTTGTCCGCGGATTGGTCGGCATTTCCAGGAGCGCCACGCCCAGGCCGCCATCGCGGCGAAGATGTCCGATGGTTCGCTGATAAACCTGCATGTTCTGGTCCGCGCAGTTCCAGTACGTGCGCAACTGCTCGTCCAGTATGGTGGTCAGCGCTGGCCCCCGGGACGAATCCTTGAGGCGCGGCGCCCGCGCCGGATGCAGCACCCATTGCGGGGCCGGCTGCCAGAGATTGGCCAGTGCCCCCTCGCGGGCGGCAAAGAATCGGTACTGGGAGAAGAAGTAAATACCGCAATGCCCCGGCGGCCGGCGCTGGCGGCGCCGCAGCTCATCGTCCAGGGCCGCCGAGTCCAGCCCCAGCGTCAACCGAGGCTTCTCGATGGTTTCCGCGTCGGTGGCCAGGTCGTAGGGTGAAATCTGCAGCACCGCCAGCCCGCGGGCGTGTCCGCAGATGGCGTCGCTCAGGCACACTATGTTCCACAGGTCGATTCTGCCCGCGGCCAGCAGGTGGACATCGACTCTCCGGCCGGCCAGTTGGCTGAGACGCGCCGACAAGTCTGTCTCGTCGGTGATGGCGTCGCGGACGGCGGAATTGCCGATGATGGTGACGCTTAGTTCTTGCGGCGGCTCTTCGCAGATCCTCAGCGTCTCGGCGGTGATCCAGGTTGATTCATCCGCCGGGCCGCTGCCGGCCAGGTACTCCGGATGATGGGCCAGGAGATGGCGCGTCAGGCAGCATGCGCAGCCGATCACCAACAGGATAACGACCAGTAGCGTTCCCAGCAGTCCATGGGCCGAAGGCCGGGCAAGCCCCTCGACAAATTGGGTCCGGAACCGCGGCAGCGGATGGAGTTGTGACACCGCCATGCCAGCTATCTTCCCGTATCCTCATTCCACAATTCCGCATGCTGACGGATGAAGGTGGACATCATTTCGATGCAGTGCGGATCGGCCATGTCAACCACCTCCACGCCGCGCTGGCGCAGCAGGTCGCCGGCCCCGGGGAAATTAACCGATTCGCCGACCACGACGCGCGGCACGCCAAATTGCACGATGGCCCCGGCGCAGAGCAGACAGGGCATCAGGGTGGAGTAGAGGATGGTGTCTTTGTAGGTGTGCTGGCGGCCAGCGCGGGTGAGGCAGTCGATCTCGGCGTGGGCCATAGGATCGCCGTGCTGAACCCGGCGGTTGTGGCCGGCGGCGATGATGTGGCCTTCGCGCACCAGGACGGCGCCGATGGGCAGTCCGCCTTCGGCCAGTCCCAGGTGGGCCTCGGCGATGGCCGCCCGCAGGAAGGGGTCGGCCGGGGCGTTGACCAAGCCGCCTTGTCCCAGATTCTGGGCCGCAAGCGTTTGCGGGCGGAGGGCCCGGTGAGGCGGCGTCGCGCCGCCAACGAGGTCTTCAGGATGCAGAGCGGCCGCGGCGCGATTTTCCTGATGGATGGCTTCGTATACTTCCTTGCGATGCACGGTGACGTGGAGCGGCGCATTTATTCCCAGCCGCACTTTTTCGCCGCGTACGTCGATGACGACGATTTCGATATCGTCGCCGATCATTATGGATTGGTCGCGTTGTCGGGTGAGAACGAGCATACCGGCGTCTCCCGCATGGGGACTTCAGCCGCCCGCGGACTCCGTTCCGCACATCGCCGGGGCTGCCGCGCAAAGCAATCTCTTACTTTACTATAGTCCCCCCCGGCATGCAAAGCTGCATGTTTGAAAAAAGCCCCGTTCGCGCGTTGCCCATGCAGCAATATGCCGCCTCTACCGGACGATTTCGACTATGACATGGCCTTCAGCGCCGGGTAATTGGGCGGGATGGATCAGCGGCGCGCCGCCACCGAGCAGGCGGATGGCCTGCCGGGCTCGGGGCAATTCCTCGGCGAGTTTCGGCCCCTTCATGGCCAGTAGTTTTCCGCCTTTCTTGACCATGGGCAGGCACCATTCCACCAGGATGTCCATGGGGGCCAGGGCTCGCGCCACAGCCACGTCAAATTTTGCCCGTCCGGCGGCCTTGCCGAACGCCTCGGCGCGGCACGCGGCCACCGTGACGTTCGCCAGGGCCAGGGCCCGGATGGTCTCCTGGAGAAACGCCGCCTTCTTCATCGTTGCTTCGACCAGCACGATATGGATTTCGGGACGCATTATGGCCAGGGGGATTCCCGGCACGCCGCCGCCGCTGCCCACATCCACCAGGTTATGTTCCCCGCACGGCAGTAACGGTAGGAGCGTCAGGGCATCGCCGATGTGATTGGTCTGGGCCGAAGCGCGGTCGACGATGCGCGTCAGGTTCATCCTTTCATTGGCCGCCAGCAGCAGATCGATGAACCGCTCCAATAACGCTTCCTGGGCGTCGGTCAGCGACAACGAGGCTTTGGCGGCGAGCTGTGCCCACAGCGGTTGCATGGAACCTCCCGCCTTTCATTCGCCGGGGATATAGCTGATCACGCCGTCGAAGGGGCTGCTGGCAGTGGCATAGCGTTTGCGCGCGATGCGCCCGGACTGATAGGCCAGGCGCCCGGCCTTGAGGGCATGGTTCATGGCTCCGGCCATCTTGACCGGATCCCTGGCATGGGCGATGCCGGTGTTCAGCAGGACGCCATCGGCGCCCAGTTCCATGGCGATGGCTACGTCGCTGGCCGTGCCGACGCCGGCATCGACGATCACCGGGTAGGCGGCATCGCCCTCCTTGAGCGTTTCCAGGCACAGGGAAATATTCAGGGGATTGAGGATGCCCTGGCCCGAGCCGATGGGGCTGCCGGCAGGCATGACGCTGGCGGCTCCGGCTTCTTTCAGCCGCCTGGCGCTTATGGGGTCGTCGCTGGTGTAGCACAGGACAGTGAAGCCCTCCTTGACCAGTTCGCGGGTTGCCTCGATGGTTCCGATGGGATCGGGCAGCAGGGTTTTCTTGTCGCCCAGCACCTCCAGCTTGACCCAGGAAGCGCCCTTGTTCTTCTGTTTCTCCAGCAAGTCGCGGCCCAGCAGAGCCACCCGGATGGCGTCCTCGGCGCTGAAGCACCCGGCGGTATTGGGGAGGATGATGTATTTATTGAGATCCAGAAAATCCAGCAGGCTGCGGCCTTCTTTGTCGATGAGCCTTTCCCGTCGTACGGCTACCGTCACCACCTGACACCCGCTGGCCTCCAGGGCCTTCTGCATCAACTCATAGGATGCGTACTTGCCCGTGCCGACAAACAGCCGATTGCTGATCTGGAACGATTTTATGCGGAAGATATCCATGGGGGTTAGTTTACAAAGGCAAGGCGATGGGGGCGAGGGGCGGAAAAGAAGAGTTGGGCAAATTACCCATTCCGGCCACAACGCGGCCGGCTCATCCGCCACCCACGAAGGTAACGATTTCCACCTGATCCCCTTCCTTCAAGGGCATAGCGTATTTTTCCCCACGCAGGAGACGTCGGTTGAGTTCGACGGCCACCTTGTCGCTGCTGAGTTTCAACGATGCCAGCAGCCCGGCCACCGTCTGGCCATCGTCTAGAGCCAAGTTTTCGCCATTTACCTTGACGGTCATAAACGTCTCACCTCGATTGCCAGCATACGCCAGCCACCCCATCGTGGCAACCGCTGGCTGCGACGGCCAATCAAGCGGTCCAATGGCGAATATTTCATGGGTTCAAGCCCCGCTGGCGCAGCTCTTCCCGGGCTTGGGGCTCGCCGAGGGCGGCGGCTTGGCGATACCATTTGACAGCCTCGGCGTCGTCCTTGGCCACGCCCAGACCATTGGCGTACATCCAACCCAGGCTCTGCATGGCCGTGACGAATCCGGCCTCGGCGGCCTGGCGATACCACTTGGCCGCTTCGGCATCGTCCTTGTTGGTTCCTCGACCGTTGGTATAAACCCAGCCCATGTTGAACATGGCCTGGGCGCTTCCGGCTTCGGCCGCCAAACGATAGCACCTGAGTGCCTCGGTTTCGTCCTTCTCCACCCCCCGGCCGGTGGCGTACATCCAGCCCAGGCTGGCAAAGGCGTCGGCGTTGCCGGCCTGGGCCGACTTGCCCAGCCATTTGACGGCCTCGACGTCGTCCCGCGCCACTCCCATGCCGTTGACGTAGCACAACCCAAGGTTAAGCATGCCGATGGGGTTCCCGGCCTCGGCGGATTTGCGATACCACGCAACCGCCTCGATATCGTTCCTGGCCACCCCCCGTCCCGCGGCATACATGCTGCCAAGGTTGGCCATGCCGTCCGATCCTCCGGCTTCGACGGCCTTGCGATACCACTTGACGGCCTCGGCATCGTCCCGGGCGACCCCGCGCCCCTGGTCGTATCTTACTCCCAGATCGAACATGGCCAGTTTTTCGCCCGCGTCGGCCGCCTTGCGATACCAACCGGCGGCTTCGGCTTCATTTTTTGTCACTCCCCGTCCTTCATCATATCTGGCGGCGAGGCTGAGCATTGCCGTCGTATTGCCCGCCTGGGCTGCCTGGCGATACCACCGGAGCGCTTCAACGTCGTCCTGGGCTACCCCCCGGCCGGTTTCGTAGGCGGCTCCGATAAGGTCCATCGCTCCCGCTTCCCCGGCTTCCGCGGCTTTTCTCCACCAGGCTACCGCCGCGGGCTCGTCCCTGGGCACGCCCTGGCCGGCAAAGCACAGCTTGCCCATGCTGACAATTCCCAGCATGTTGCCAGCATCGGCCGCCTTGCGATACCACCTGGCCGCTTCGACATTGTCCTGGCGTACGCCCCGGCCTTCTTCATAAATGACGCCGAGTCTGGCCATGTCCCCCGTGTTCCCCGCATCGGCCGCCTTGCGATACCACTTGGCCGCTTCTGTTTCATCTTTGCCAACGCCTCGGCCGGCGGCGTATATGGCGCCGAGTTTGTGCATGGCGTCGGGATGGCCCAGCTCCGCCGCCTCTTTGAAGCAGCGTGCGGCCTCGGCATCGTTCCTGTTTATGGAGTCGCCACGGGAGTAGCGAACACCGCGGTCATAAGACGCGCCGGCATCCATGGCCGGGATTGTCGTTGGATGCGTGGCGGGGCCGCGACTGTCGGAGCATGCGCCGGTTCCAAGAATAGTGATCGCCGTCAGCGCCGCCGCCAGGCCCTTGTGCTTCCATGACCAGGATAACTGCACCGAGCATTTCATCGTGACTCCCGAGAAAGCTATTCCTGCTCTCTTTTATGCCTCCATTGTAGAACCTGGGCGGAATTTGACCAACCAGGTCATTACGACATGAGGCCCAGCCTCATTCTTTGTCCAGGGCATATGGCCGGCAGGGCGCGCCTTGCCACGACCGCTGCCGCAGACCATGACGGCTACTGCGCATTCAGGACGCTCAAGTAGTCCTCCAACGCCTTCCTCTGCTCGTCGCGCTGCTTGCGCAAGCCATCGATCTCGTCATTCAGTTTCTCCAACTGCGTCTCCTGATCGTTGAGCTTGGCCATCAGACGCGTGTAGTACTGTGAA
>Ga0316222_1001318_pt1 | contig 30829 bp, 26 predicted proteins | sample TBH18011metaG_FD_206008 | JGI IMG/M metagenome (GOLD analysis project Ga0316222, IMG submission 206008) | Freshwater microbial communities from Trout Bog Lake, Wisconsin, USA - TBH18011 | ecosystem: Environmental > Aquatic > Freshwater > Lake > Hypolimnion/Profundal zone | place: USA: Wisconsin... | reverse complement strand
CCCGTCACCCTCTCCCTCAACTTTGAGGATATCCAGGTCGATTCCGCCCCCAGCCTGCCGAAGGTCGACGGACTGGATTTCCAATACACCGGCCAGTCCTCCGCCTTCCAGATGGCCAATGGCAAGACCACCGCCACGGTCACCTACAATTACAACGTTGTATCCCGGCGGGAAGGCCGGTTTGTCATCCCCGGCTTTCACGTCAATGTGGGCGGTCAGTCATACAATTCCTCCCCGCTCGACCTCACCATCAGCCAGGCCAGCGCGCCCACCCCGCAGGACCTCAATTCCGGCAATCAGGTCGCCTTCATGAAGCTCGTCCTCCCCCGCAAGCAGATGTATCTCGGGGAATCCGTCATGGGCTCGCTGGATATTTATCTGCGGGATGACGTGGTCAATATCAACGGCTTCCAGCTCACGAGCTCCGGCATGGACGGTTTTTCCATCGGCAAATGGACGGAGACGCACAACCAGCGGCAGGTGCAGGTTGGCAACCGGGTTTACAAGGTTGTGTCGCTCAGCCTGCCGGTCACGCCCACCCGGGCCGGCCAGCTGCCGCTCGGCCCCTTCACGGCCAATCTCGGCGTCATCCGCGACCAGGGCAATGACCCGTTTGCCCGCTTCTTCAATCGCGGCGAACTGTCCCAGGCCAGTCTCGCCACCGAGTCCGTCACCGTGGATGCCCGGCCGCTTCCCGAGGCCGGCAAGCCCGCCGGTTTTTCCGGCGCCATCGGCGATTTCTCGATGAATGTCTCGGTCGGCCCCACCGAACTCACGGTCGGCGATCCCATCACCGTCCGCGTCCAGGTCACCGGCCGTGGCTCCATCGAATCGCTCTCGCTGCCGGTTCCCGATTCCTGGCACGATTTCAAGGCTTACCCGCCCACCGTCAAGTTCGAGCCGGGTGACTCCTCCGGTTTTTCCGGCACGAAGACCTTTGAGCAGATCATCACGCCGCAGAATGCCGAGGTTCATGAGCTGCCTGCCTTTTCCTTCAGCTATTTCAATCCCGACGACGGCCAGTATCACACCCTCGGTCACGCGGCCACCCCGCTCACCGTTCATTCCGCCGGGGCCACCGCCCTGCCGGCCCTCGCCGCCGCCAAAAGCCCGCAGCAGGATTCCACCCCGCAGGATATCATCCCGATCCGTGAAAACCTTGGCACGCTGGCTCCGTCCGGCACGCCGCTGATCGGGCAACCGGTTTTTCTCGCTTTGCAAAGCACCCCGGTGCTCGCCTTGATCGCCGCCTTCATCTGGCGCAAACGCACTGATAATCTGGCGAACAACCCGCGTCTGCGCCGTCAGCGCGCGGTCGCCCAGCTCGTCGCCGAAGGCTTGAACGGTTTGGAAAAACACGCCGCGGCCAACCAGCCGGAAGAATTTTTTGCCCTGCTCTTCCGCCTCCTGCAGGAACAGCTTGGCGAACGGCTGGAGGTCCCGGCCAGCGCCATCACCGAGGCGGATGTGGATGACCGGCTGGTCCGCCAGGGTGCCAGCGCGGCGACCATGGATTCCCTGCGCGAGCTGTTCCAGCTCTGCAATCAGGCCCGCTATGCCCCGGTGCGCGGCACGAGCGAACTGAATTCCCTCGTGGCCAAGCTCAAACCCGCCAGCGCCGAACTCCAGGGGTTGAAACGATGAAAACGCTCCTCGCCATCGCTTTGATTGTTTTCTCCGCCGCCTTCGTGCGCGCGGATTTGCCGGCGGACTTTCTCGCCGCCAACCAGCTCTACGCCCAGGGCAAGTTCGCCGCCGCCGCCGAGGCCTACGATAAAATGCTCGGCACCGGCCTGCAATCCCCGGCGCTTCTGTTCAATGATGCCAATGCGCAATTCAAGGCCGGCCACCTCGGTGAGGCCATCGCCGCCTACCGTCGCGCCGAACTCCTCGCGCCGCGCGATGCCGAGATCCGCGCCAATCTCCAGTTCGTCCGCAACCAGGTTCCCGGCGGCACGGTTCATGAACACCGCTGGCAGGGCTGGCTCGGCACGCTCTCGCTGGGGGAATGGACCGGTATCACCGTCCTCGCTTGCTGGCTCGCCTTGGGTCTGCTCATCGCCGCGCAGGTGCGTCCCGCGCTCGCTCCCCGGCTGAAGACCGCCACCTGGGCCAGCCTGCTGCTGGCGGTGGGTTTCGGTTCCCTGCTCGCCGTGCAGGCCGCCGGCCATTTTTCACGCGCCACGGCCATCGTCACGCCATCTACGACCACCGCCCGCAGCGGACCCTTTGACGATGCCCAGGCCACTTTCACCACGCACGATGGCGCGGAACTCACCGTCCTCGACCGGCATGATAATTGGGTGCAGGTCGCGGACCCCGCCGGCCACACCGGCTGGCTCCCGTTGAAGTGGGTCGAAATCCTTCCCGGCGCATGAAAAACCATCGGAACATGACCCCGGGGATGGATGCGGGAATCGGCCGCCGGAGTGGCGGGATTCATTGAACGCGGCCGAAAACTTTTTGTCATAATTTTCACCACGCAGGAACAATCGATAAACCAAAATGAGCACCGGAATCAACGCCATCAACGAAGCGGTCAAGGAAGCCAGCGCTTTCACCCACCCGCTCTTCAACGAACTCAGCAAGGTCGTCATCGGCCAGAATTACCTGACGGAGCGGCTGGTCATCGGCCTCCTGGCGAACGGCCACGTCCTCCTCGAAGGCGTGCCCGGCCTGGCCAAGACCCTCTCGGTCAAGTCGCTGGCCGCCACGCTGTCCGTGAAATTCTCGCGCCTTCAGTTCACGCCGGACATGCTGCCCGCCGATGTCATCGGCACCCAGATCTACAATCCCCAGTCCGGCGGATTCACGACGCGCAAGGGCCCGGTGTTCGCCAACCTCGTCCTGGCCGATGAAATCAACCGCGCCCCGGCCAAGGTCCAGAGCGCATTGCTGGAAGCGATGCAGGAAAAGCAGGTCACCATCGGCGACCAGACCTACAAGCTGGAAGAACCTTTCCTCGTGCTCGCCACGCAGAATCCCATCGATCAGGAAGGCACCTATCCGCTGCCCGAAGCCCAGGTGGACCGCTTCATGCTCAAGCTGAAGATCGGCTATCCCACCCGTGCCGAGGAACGGCAGATCCTTGAGATGATGGCCAAGACCACCGGCACGCCGGCCTGCAGCGCCGTGGTCGAGCCCAAGCAGATTCTCCGCGCGCGCGAAGTCATCAATGACATCTACGTGGACGACAAGGTGAAGGATTACATCGTGGACCTCGTCTGCGCCACCCGCGATCCCGAGCATTACAAGATCGACGTGAAGGATTTCATCCAGCTCGGCGCCTCGCCGCGCGCGACCATCGCCCTCACGCTGGCCGCCAAGGCCTACGCCTTCCTGAAAGGCCGCGGCTATGTGACGCCGCAGGACGTGAAGAGCATCGGCATGGACGTCCTCCGCCACCGCGTGGCCATCACCTACGAGGCCGAGGCCGAGGAGAAGACGAGCGAGATCGTCATCCAGAAGATTTTTGATGAACTGCCTGTGCCGTGAGCAAGTCCTCAACCTACAAACTTTTAAAAGCCACCGAAGGCATTACCCTGTTCGGTGAAGCAACGGTTTCGGTTTCGATGGACTCAAAGCTGAACCGCATTGTGTTTTCTGAGCATGTCTTTGATTGGTTAAAACAGGAATACGGGCAGAATGCCACTATTTGGCCGGTCACGGATGAAAATGAATATGTCAAAGGTGCGCGTAAAGGCGTTGAACATGTGGTCAGACATTTGCCGCCAGAATATTCAGGCCGCAATGTGTCTTTCACTGTTGAAAGGCTTTTTGTTTCCCCGGTGGACAGCACAGAGGACACAATTGCATATGCTGCCTGTTTTGCGGCCTGGCAGGCTTTGGGTGTTAAACCGGTTATGCCGCCAATGATTCAAGGACGGCAAATCGTATTTGAGCAATAGATGATCCCTCGCCATTCCATAAAAAAAATCCGCCCGGCCGGAATTTCCACGACCTCGCTCGTGAAAACCTCACCGCCGGCGTTTCAGTTGTTCCGGTTCCCGGCTCGTGTGGAAAACCGACAGGATGACGATGCGGTCCGCCTCGACCAGAAAGTGGATCACAAAGGAAAAGCGGCGGACGACCACGGCGCGCCGGACTTCGCCCCTGATTTTGCGCAACCGTTCGGGATTTTCCGCGATGCGCTGAAAGTGCTCCTCAATGGCCGCGCGAAACTCCTGTCCCAGCCCCTCGCGCTTGGTCTCATAAAAGTCAATCGAACGTTAAAACTCCCTTTCCGCTGTGCGGCGAAGGATGAAACCGCGCTTCATTTGCGGTATTTTGCGTCGAGCCTGGCCTTGACCTCTGCCAGCGACACGACGTCGTCGGGATGGTCGCGGTGTTCCTGGAGGCGTCGGTCAATCAATTCCGCCTCCCCCGGCGTCAGTTCGGGCGATTCCATGATACCGTCCCAGAGGTCGCGGCACAATTCAATCTGCTCCGCCAGCGGGAGTGCTCGGGCGTCTTTGAGTACCGTCTTTGACCTCATGCCATTAACTTACCCCCTCTCCCCGCCCGCGCAAGCCGGGAATTCCGCCCGGATGAATTCATCCTTTTTAGTGTCGTTTCAGCCGGCGGCGCAGTTCGGCGGGATTTCGGGCACCGTGGAAAACCGACACCACAACCAATTGTGCCGGGTTCTCGACGAGCGTGAAGTAGATGGAATAAGGCCAATTGATGATTTTAACCTTTTGAGTCGTCGGTCCGGCGAACGGAAACCGGTGCGGATTTTTGGCGGCTTCGGCGAGTGTGGCGCGGGCTTCGCGGGAAAACACCTGGCCGACGCCTTCGGTTTGCGAATCATACCAATTAATCGCATCGTTGAGTTCGGCTTCGGCGTCCGCCTCGAAAACAACCTGAAGCGTCATTGCTTGGCGCGGTATCGTTTTTCAATGTCCGCAAAAACATCTTCCATGGGGCGGCAGAGTTCAGGATGTGCGCGTGCTTTGGCGGCGCGCCGTTCGAGTTCCTCAATCTGTTCCGGCGTGAGTTCCGGGTCGCCCCAGCCCAGTTCATCGCCGTATTCAGCCCAAACTTTCTCCATGAAGGCCCGTTTTTCCTCCGTTGGCATTGGCCGCATCTTCTCAATGAGTTCTGTCGCGCTCATGCCATTAATTTACCCCCTCCGCACTGCTGTGCAAGCCGGGATTTCCCCGCGGATGAATTCATCCTTCATCCTTCATCTTTCATCCTTACCCCGCGCATGATCCCCCGCGAAATCCTCAAAAAGATCCGCCAGATCGAGATCCGCACGAACCGCATCGTGACGGAGACGCTCGCCGGCCAGTACCACTCCGTCTTCAAGGGGCAGGGCATGAACTTCGACGAAGTGCGCGAATATCAGCCCGGCGACGACGTCCGCGCCATCGATTGGAACGTGACGGCGCGCATGAACCATCCGTTCATCAAGAAGTTCGTCGAGGAACGCGAGCTCACCATGATGCTCCTCGTGGATGTCAGCGGATCCGGCCTTTTCGGTTCCAAGGACCAGTCCAAGCGCGAGCTTGCCGCCGAGATCGCCTCCGTTCTCGCCTTTTCCGCCATCCGTAACAACGACAAGGTCGGCCTCATTCTCTTCAGCGATGAGGTGGAGAAGTTCATCCCCCCGCGCAAGGGGCGCAGCCATGTCCTCCGCGTGATCCGCGAAGTCCTTTTCTTCGAACCGAAACACCGCGGCACCAATCTGAATGCCGCGCTGGAATTCCTCCTGCGCGTCCAGTCGCACAAGGCTATCACGGTGGTCATCTCCGATTTCATCGGGTCCGATTCCGGCGCCCGCCGCGAGGGCACGAAGCGCCCGCGCGCGCACATGATGCTGCTTGAATCCCTGGCCTCCGCCGCCTTCACCCGCCTGCGCCAGGTCAACCGCCGTCACGACCTCGTGGCCGTCCAGGTGACCGATCCCCGCGAGATGGAGCTGCCCAATCTCGGCCGGCTCATCTTCCAGGATGCCGAGACGGGCGAGATCGTGGAAGTGAACACCGGCGACGCCCGCAAGCGCGAGGCCTTTGCCCAGCGCCAGGCCCGCGCCCAGGAACAGCTCGTGCAGCTTTTCCGCCGCGCCGGCATGGACGCCATCCATTTGCGCACCGATGAACCTTATGGCGCCACCCTCGGCAAGTTCTTCGAGACCCGCGAGAAACGGAGGTTGCGCGGATGAATAGCGTGACGAACTCAATCAGCGCCGCGGGGCCGGCCATGACCGACATCCGGGACATCAAGCCTCCCTATGTCATCGCCACCGGCTGGGAATGGGTCCCGTGGGCGGTGGGTTTCGCCGTGCTCGTCGCCGGCGCGATTCTGCTCTGGTGGTGGCTGCGCCGGAAACCGGCCGCGCCGCCGCCGCCGCCGCCGATTCCCGCCCATGTCCGCGCCAAGCTGAAGCTGGCCGAGGCGCTGGCCCTCATCCACGATCCGAAGCCGTTCTGCGTGCTCGTCTCCGACACCGTGCGCTACTACCTCGAGGAACGCTTTGAGATCCGCGCCCCGGAGCGCACCACCGAGGAGTTCCTCCGTGAACTTCGCAGTACGGATCGCCTGCTCAAGGATCAGAAGGAGAGCCTCGGTGAATTTCTCGCCAGCTGTGATCTGGTGAAATTCGCCAAATATGAACCCGGCGAAACCGAGTTGCGCGGCCTGCATGGCTCCGCCCTCCGGCTCGTCGAGGAAACCGAACCCACGCCTGCGGAAACCGCGCCGCCGGCCCCGACCATCGCTGCCTAACCCGATTTTATCGACGCTGACATGACCCTCGTCCATCCATGGTTTTTGCTGCTGCTGCCGGTGCTGCCGGTGCTGATGTGGCTCAAGGGCCGGCGCGGCCTGCCCCCGGCTTTCGTCTATTCCTCCGTCCAGCTGGTGCGGGGCATGCAGAATCTCACGCGGTCCCGCTCCGGCGGTTTTCTCGCCCTGCTTCGCTGGCCCGCGCTGGCGCTGCTCATCATCGCGCTGGCCCAGCCGCGCCTGATGAAAAGCACCACGGAAGTGAAGGCCAGCGGCATCGATATCGTCTGCGCCCTCGACCTTTCCGGCAGCATGAACACGCAGGATTACCTCGTGAACGGACGGCAGGTCAGCCGCATCGACATGGCCAAGCCCGTGTTGCAACAGTTCATCGAAGGCCGGCCCAATGACCGCATCGGCCTGACGGTCTTCGCCGCCCAGGCCTTCATCGCCACCCCGCTGACGCTGGACCACGAATACCTCCTCGATTACATCGAGAACCTTGGCATCGGCACCATCAATTCCGATGCCACGGCCATCGGCGACGGCCTCACCACCTCGCTGAACCGTTTGCGCAACCTGAAATCCAAGAGCAAGATCGTCGTGCTCATGACGGACGGCGGCAACAACTCCGGGCGGGTTGAGCCGTTGATCGCCGCGCAAGCCGCCCAGGCGCTGGGCGTGAAGGTTTACACCATCGGCCTGGGCAACCGTGACATCGTCCAGCAGATGGGGCTCCCGCCCGGCTATTTGCCCGATGAGGACACCCTCCAGCAGATCGCTGACAAAACCGGGGGCAAATATTACCGCGCGGACAACTCCGAGAAATTCTCGAAGATCTACGCGGCGATCGACCAGCTCGAGAAGTCCGACGCTGTCATCAAGAAATACACCGATTTCAAGGAGCTGTTCCCCTGGTTCGTCGCCGGCGGGTTCGCGCTTTTCCTCCTTGAGCTGGTCCTGAACCAGACCGCCTACCGGAGGCTCCCATGATTGCAACCCGTGACTTCGCCCCATGAGATTTGAGAACGCATACATCCTGTGGCTGCTGCTGGTGATCCCGCCGCTGCTGGCCGGGTTTTTCTGGTGGGCACTTGCCTCGCGCGAACGCCTCCTCGCGCAATTCATCCATGCCCGCCTGCTCACCAGCCTCGTCGTAGGGGTTTCGCCGGCGCGGCTGAAGGTCCGCTTCGCCTTTGCCCTGCTGGCGACCGTCTTTCTCATTCTCGCCCTGGCCCGGCCGCAGCACGGGTTTGAATTGCAGGAGGTCGAGCAGCATGGCTTGGACATTGTCGTGGCCATCGACACTTCCAAGTCCATGCTCGCCACCGATATCGCGCCGAACCGCCTGACGCGCGCCAAGCTCGCCGCCCTCGAGCTCATGCAAAAGGCCGCCAGCGACCGCCTCGGTCTCGTGGCCTTCGCCGGTGAGGCCTACCTCGAATGTCCGCTCACCATCGACAACACCGCCTTCCAGCAAAGCGTGCAGATGCTGGATGTGAACACCATTCCGCAGGGCGGCACGGCGCTCCGCGAGGCCATCAACACCGCCCTGAGCGCCTTCAAGGAAAAGGGCCAGTTCAAGGCGCTCGTCCTCTTCACCGACGGTGAGGACAATGACGAAGGCGCTTTGGAAGCCGCCCGCGACGCCGCCAAGCAGGGGTTGAAAATCTTTACGGTTGGCATCGGCACCAAGGAAGGCGAGTTGCTGGATCCCAACCTGGTCCGCGATGAGAACGGGAATGCCGTGAAATCCCACCTGAACGAAGAGCTGCTCACCCAGATCGCTTCGGCCACCGGCGGGTTTTACCTGCCCTTGCGCGGCGCGGGCATGATTGATGCCCTTTATGACCGTGGCCTGGCTCCTTTGCCGAAAGGGCAGGGGACCGAGAAGACCGTGCGCCGTTACCACGAGCAGTTCCAGTGGCCGCTCCTTATCGCGATTCTGTTCATTCTCGCCGAACTCTTTTTCCCCGAACGCAAGAAGAAGAAACGCTCCGCCGCGCCGGTTCCGGTCGCCGCCCCGGTTGCTTTGGTTTTGCTCGCGTTGGCCGGCTTTGTCCTCACTGCGACCAACGCCGTTGCCTCGCCGGCGGAGGCCTGGCATCTCTATCAATCCGGCAATTACACCAATGCCATGCAGGAATACGAGCGCCTGGCCGAGACGGATACGAACGATCTGCGCCTGGTGTTCAATGCCGGGGCCGCCGCCTATCGCGCCACCAACTTCGACGAGGCGGTGAAGGATTTCAAGTGGGTCACGCTCTCGCCGGACCTGAAATTGCAGCAGGCCGCCTTCTATAATCTTGGCAACACCCAATACCGCCAGGGCGAGCTCGCCAAGGACCTTGACGAGATGCAGTCCGCCTGGGAGGAGGCTGCCAAGACCTACGCCCGCGCGGTGGAATTGAACCGGCAGGATACCAATGCCGTTGCCAACCTGGGCTTTGTCAAACAGCAGATCGCGAATGTCATCGCCTTCCGCGAATATGTGCTGCGCGCCCGGGCCAGCGCCGGCGAGGCCACCCGCCAGCGGAAATACCATGATGCGCTTGCGATCATGGCTCCGCTCGAAAAGACCACCGTTGCCAAAAAATATGAGGACTACATCAAAAAGCTCAAGGACATCGATGCGATTGTCACGCCTCCTGCCGCTCCTCATCCTTAGCCTGCTGCCGGTTCTGCCGGCGGCCGCCATCGACCGTTCCGCTGATGATTATTTTCACAGCGGCGCGCAGTCGTATATCACGAACAACCTCGCCCTCGCGAAGCAGTTCTGCACGAACGGTCTCGTTCGCTATCCCAATGATGAAAAGCTGCTCAGGCTGAAACAGTTGCTCGACCAGCAACAACAGCAGCAACAGCAGCAAAACCAGCAACAGCAGCAGGATCAGCAACAACAGAAAGATCAGCAACAGAACCAGCAGAAGCAGGATCAGCAAAAACAGGATCAGCAGAAGTCCGAGCAGCAAAAGCAGGATGAGCAGAAGCAGCAGGAGCAACAGCAGCAAAAGCAGGATCAGCCGCAGAAACAGGACCAGCAAAAGTCCGACGCGAACAAGAAAGACGACCAGGACAAGCAAGACCAGCAGGAACAGCCCGCCCCCGGCCAGATGAGCAAGGATGAGGCCAAGCGCCTGCTGGATTCCCAGAAGGACAACGAACAGCTCTTGCAGCTGAAGCCCAAGTCCAAGCCGCGCGATCCCAACCGGCCGGTGAAGGATTGGTGAAGGCAGAGGGTGCCGGCCACCCCGCACTTGCCCGAAGGCCGGACCGCGCTTAGCATGAACGGGTGGAACGTTATCACAAGAACGTAGGCGGGTATCACGGCGAGACGATTGATATCGCCGTGGTGCTGCGCGAAATCGCCGCCGTGGCCACGGCGGCCGGCTGGTGTGAAGATCCCTTTTATGAAAGCGTGGACTTTCGCCTGACGGCGTGGCATCGGCCTGCCGCTGAGGCGGCTGAGGGCAAAAATCCGCGCCGCATCTATGTTTCCGCCGGTATCCACGGGGATGAACCGGCGCCGCCGCTGGCCATCCTGCGGCTGTTGCGCGAGAACCGTTGGCCGGCCGATGCCGAGATTGTCCTCGTGCCTTGCCTGAACCCGTCGGGCTTTCGCACCAACCGCCGTGAAAACGCCGCCGGTCTGGACTTGAACCGCGATTATCTGAATTCCCGTTCGCCCGAGATTTGCGCGCACATTGAATGGTTGAAAATGCAGGCGGGTTATGACCTTTGCCTCTGTTTGCACGAAGACTGGGAGGCCGCCGGTTTCTACCTTTATGAATTGAATCCGCAGGGCCGGCCGACGCTCGCGGAATCGATGGTCGCCGCCGTGGCGGAGGTCTGTCCGGTGGATATCTCGCCGGTGATCGAGGGGCGCGAGGCGCATGGCGGCATCATCCGTCCCGCGCTGGACCCGCGCACGCGGCCCCAGTGGCCGGAATCCTTCTGGCTTATCCAGAACAAGACTTCGCTGTCTTATACCCTCGAAGCGCCGTCGGATTTTCCCCTCGGTTTGCGCGTGAAGGCGCTGACGGCGGCGGTAAATGCGGCGCTGGCGAAGTGATTTTTTAGAGCGTATTAAACAATATTGTAGCCGTTGGGTTAGGGACCACTGGCGAGCGGTCTTTTTTCGTTTCGGCTCAGTGACAGGGTTGATCAAACCTGCGCCTTCGCCGAAGCCTCGCCCAAACCCAAAATCCTCGCTCCGAACGGCCACACTATTATTTAATACGCCATAGTTGTGGGGAGAGTATCGGGTGCGGTGGTTTGCAGGGGACGATGACGGCCGGTTCGGCTGCGATGGTTAGCAAACGAAAGCGGCAGAGGACTGCCGCACTCCACAAGCTGGCGCAAATAAGCCGAAGAACGGTTTCATTCACCCTGCGATAAATTGCGAATGTCCCCGCAGCCGGGCCAACGTTTCCGGGGTCAGGCGCGCCCGGCGGTACACCGACTCTGAGAGCGGCTCGGCGCTGTCCGAACGCTCCGCGCGTTCGAGCCAGCGGGTGTTCAGGGGGGCGGGGATCAATGCCGGCGTGTTCGCGGCGATGGTGGTTTCTTCCTTCATTCCCGTGGCGTGGCCGACGCCGACGTAAAAGCCTGCCAGCAGCAGGGTGGCGCGCAGGAGGGTGCTGCGGGAATAGGTGGTGAGGGCGCAGGGCTGCTGCGGGTCCAGCCGGCGGAACAGGTTGGCGAACACCGGCAGCGTCCACATGGCGGGATTTTTCGCCGGGGAAAAGGCGTCGTACAAAATCGCGTCGGGGCAGGGCAGGGGCGTGTTTCCGGCCACGAGCACGGGGAAATCCGCCAGATGAAATTCCCAATCCAATTGCAGCGGGCCGTTGGTGAAACTCACGCGGCGGTCCCGCAGCAGCGTGGCGACTTGGTCTTCATAACCCGCAAGGTAGCCAAGGGCAGTCGCGTTATTCAGCGCGAACGCCAGCGGTTCGGCGGTGTTATCAAAGCTCACGAGCCGGAGTCGGCCGGGGATTGCGCAGGTGGCGCGCAGGACGGCGGTGGCGTTGGCCGCGCCGCCGAGGCCGACGTCCCAGACGGTGAGCGCGCCGGTCTGGCGCAGGCGTTCGCACAGCTGGAGCTGGCGGACGTAGAGCAGCTCCGCCTCCGCCTGCGGGCCCAAGCCCGGGTGCATCTTTTCGCCGTAGCTGGCGGAGAAGAGGGTGGACGCCCCGCCGGCCAGCCGGACGAGTTGGTAATCGTTGGACACCGGCTTATTTAGCCACAGATGGAACGCGGATGAAACACAGATTTAAGGCGCGCGTTGCGCGAGAGTGCGTTTCGATACCACCACTGGAGCGGGATCTTCAGGTCGCTTCCGGGTGGCAAACGACGGGGTGGTGCGCCGGTTCACCCGGTTTGGTCCGGCCACATTGAAGCGGCGTAAACGCCGCGCTCCTGCATGCCGGCGCCGTGGTCCCGTTCCTCTCCGCCTCCTGCCGTCGGGGGCGAGGGCGACCGGATCGGTGGGTGATGCGGAGGCAATGGGGCTGGCGGTGCCCGGCGGTCACAGACCGCCGCTACAGGCGTTGGCCGTTTAAGAACGGCGCCTGGATCAGCCAGACGCGGAAAAGAAAAACGGCGGTTGCCGGGAGGCAACCGCCGCTGGGAAAAGAGTTTGCTTAACTCAGAGCTGCGCCATGGCTTCGTCGAGCGCGGCGTAGAGGTTGTTCATGGTGGCTTCGGTTTCGTCGCCCATGTTCGAGAGGCGGAAGGTGGTGCCCTTGATTTTGCCGTAGCCGCCGTCGATGAGGAAGCCGCGGTCCTTGACGAGCTTCTGGAGCTTCGCGACGTCCACGGTGCGGCCGCCGGGCTTGGCGCCGTTGTTCACGCAGGTGAGCGTGACGGAGGCGTAGCCGGGTTCCGGGAACAGGGTGAAGCCGTGCTTGGCCGCCCACGCGTGGGTCATGCCCACCAGCTTGGTGTGCCGGGCGAAGCGGGCTTCCAGACCTTCGGCGAAGATGTCTTCCAGCTTCGATTGCAGCGCGTACACATGGCTGATGCTCGGCGTGCTGGGCGTCATGCTCTGCTCGGCGTTCTTCTGGAATTCGATGAAGTCGAAGTAGTAGCCGCGGTCCTTGGCCAGCGCCGCTTTCGCGAGCGCCGCGGGGGAGGCGGCGAACACCGCCGCGCCGGGCGGCATGGCAAAGGCCTTCTGCGTGCCGGCCAGCAGCACGTCGATGCCCAGCGCATCAAATTCGATCTTGGTCGCGGAGAGCGAGCTCACGGCGTCCACGATGAAGCTGACGTCGGGATATTTTTTCTTCAGCGCGGCGATCTCGGTGAGCGGGCTCATCACGCCGGTGGAGGTTTCGTTGTGGATGAGCGTCAGCGCGTCAAACTGGCCGGTGGCCAGCTTCGCGTCGATCTGCTCGGCGCGGATGGGGGAACCCCACGGCACCTGCAGCGCCTCGGCTTCCTTGCCGCATTTCTTGGACACGTCGAACCACTTGTCCGAGAACGCGCCGCACATGCAGTTCAGGACCTTTTTCTGGACGAGGTTGCGGATGGAGCCTTCCATCACGCCCCACGCGGAGGAGGTGGAGATGTAGACCAGCTGCTTGGTGTAAAGCAGTTGCTGCAGTTGGGGTTGGATGGCCGCGTAGAGGTCTTTAAACCCCTGGCCGCGATGGCCGATCATGGGGCGGCAGAACGCCTTGAAGGTTTTTTCGCTGACCTCGACCGGACCGGGAATGTGGAGTTTGACGTGTGGCATAATCGATTGTGAAATATTTCACAATGCACCCCGGAAAGCAAGGTCGGTTTTGGGCCGGTTTCACGGCGGAAACGGTGTTTACAACCGGTCTGCCAACGGGAACGGGGCAGCAAGGTGCGCCACTCAGTGGGCGCTGCGCGCGGTGCCTTAGAGCGTATTAAATAATATTGCAGCCGTTCGGTTAGGGAGCACTGGCGAGCGGTCTTTTTGGGTTTGGGCTTCGTTTCGGCTCAGTTACAGGGTTTTCAAACCTGCGCCTTCGCCAAAGCCTCGCCCAAACCCAAAAATCCTCGCTCCGAACGGCTACAATATTATTTAATACGCTCTAACGTGGCGTCAGGCATCCTTGCCTGACGGGGAGGGCGGCATCCTGCCGCCCGGAAAAGGCGGACGGACATTCAAGCGTTTGAATTTATAGGGGCCGTCCGGACTGGCGGGAGTTTTTCCGCCGGGCTAGAAGCCCCGGCTCTACGGCAGGCAAGGATGCCTGCCGCTACCTTGGTGAAGCCGGTCTGCCCCGGCCGATTTCCTAGAGCGTATTAAATAAGATTGTAGCCGTTCGGTTAGGGAGCACTGGCGAGCGGTCTTTTTGGGTTTGGGCTTCGTTTCGGCTCAGTTACAGGGTTTTCAACCTGCGCCTTCGCCAAAGCCTCGCCCAAACCCAAAAATCCTCGCTCCGAACGGCTACACTATTATTTAAAACGCTCTAAACCAGCGTCAGCCACGCCAGCACGCCCGCCAGCGACGCCAGCGTCACCGGAATGCCCAGGCGCGCGAAATCCCAGAAGGAGATGCGGATGCCCAGGCTCCGCGCCTGCTGCACCACGATGATGTTCGACAGGCTGCCGATGATGAGCAGGCTGCCGCCGAAACTGTTCGCCAGCGCCAGCGCATACGGCGTGGCCGGCAGGCCGAGATTCACCACCTTCAGCAGCAGCATCACCGCCGCTGAATTGCCGATCAGATTGGACATGATGGCCGTCACCAGCGTCAGGTTCACCGGCGCATTCAGATTGAATCCCGCGCCGGTCAGCCAATGGACCGCCTGGTCGCCCAGCCCCGTGGATTGAAACGCCCCCGCCACCACGAACAGGCCCATGAACAGCACCAGGATGGGCCATTCCACCAGCTTCAGCAGATCGTCCGTCCGGAATTTCGTGCTCGCCAGATGGATGCCCGCCGCCGTCAGCGCGATGATCTCCTTCGGCCAGGATGTGAAAAACAAGCCGATGGCGATGACCAGGATGACGATGCCCTTGATGGTGTGCGCGCGGTTGAACGGATAGGTCTGCGGCGCCGGGGTGCTGGCCGTCGCCACGATTGCGTGGAGTTGATGCCGTGACAGGAGCCAGATGATGCCGCCGGCGACCGCCAGCCCGAACACGACCGGCACGATGCTCCACAGCAGGTAATGCCCGAAACCGAGGTGCGCCACCTGGCCGATCAGCATGTTCTGCGGATTGCCGATCAGCGTCGCCCCCGCGCCGAGATTGCTCGCGATCGTCAGCGCGATCAGGAACGGAACCGGATTGATCCGCTTCCGCAACAGCGCATTTCCGACGATGGGCGTGAAGACGAAGCACACGATGTCGTGGTTCAGAAACGTGGACAACCCGCCGGCCACCGCCATCACCACGCAGAGGAACCGTCCGGGACTCGCCAGCCGCTCCGCGATGGCGCCGGCCACCTGGTCGTAAAACCCCGAGAGACACAGCTGCGCCGAGATGACAAAGAAGCCGAACAGCAGGAAAATCGTCGGCCAGTTCACATAGGAGACCGCCTGCTCCGTGGTCACGTGCGCGAACGCCATCAGCGCGATCGCCCCGAGCAGCGCGATGCCCGCGCGGTTCGTTTTCAGTCCGGGAAAGTGCCCGATGGCGATGCCGATGTAAGTGACCGCAAAGATGCCAAGGATGACAGTGGCTGGTTCCATCGCCGCCCATTGAACCGCAAGTCATCCGCCGGCGCAATGAGAACACGCGGCCAGTTTCCACAAAGGGTGTAGCCTGCGGCGTGGTCTTGCTCCGTGTTTACGCCTTCGTGTAAACCTCCGCGCCCTGCTCCACGAATTCCTTCGACTTGGCTTCCATCCCCTGCTTCAGCGCCTCTTCCTCGGCGATGCCCTGTTCGGCCGCGTATTTGCGCACGTCTTCCGTGATCTTCATCGAGCAGAAATGCGGGCCGCACATGGAGCAGAAATGCGCGCTCTTCGCGCCGTCCTGCGGCAGGGTCTCATCGTGGAACTCGCGCGCGGTCACCGGGTCCAGGCTCAGGTTGAACTGGTCTTCCCAGCGGAACTCGAACCGCGCCTTGCTCAGCGCGTTGTCCCGGTATTGCGCGCCCGGATGGCCCTTGGCCAAATCTGCCGCGTGCGCCGTGATCTTGTACGTGATCACGCCGTCCTTCACATCCTTCTTGTTCGGCAGGCCCAGGTGTTCCTTGGGCGTGACATAGCACAGCATCGCGCAGCCGTACCAGCCGATCATCGCGGCACCGATGCCGCTGGTGAGGTGGTCGTAGCCCGGCGCGATGTCCGTGGTCAGCGGTCCCAGCGTGTAGAACGGCGCCTCGTGACACCATTCCAGCTGCTTGGCCATGTTCTCCTCGATCATGTGCATGGGCACATGGCCGGGGCCTTCGTTCATCACCTGCACGCCCTTGGCCCACGCGCGCGTGGTGAGTTCGCCCTGCACCTGCAGTTCGCCGAATTGCGCCTGGTCATTGGCATCCGCCACGGAGCCGGGCCGGAGGCCGTCGCCGATGGAAAAGCTCACGTCATACGCGGCCATGATGTCGCAGATGTCATCCCAGTGGGTATAGAGGAAATTCTCCTTGTGATGCGCGAGGCACCACTTCGCCATGATGCTCCCGCCGCGCGAGACAATGCCCGTCATGCGGCTGGCCGTCATCGGCACGAAGCGCAGCAGCACACCCGCGTGGATGGTGAAATAATCCACGCCCTGTTCGGCCTGCTCGATCAGCGTGTCGCGGAACAGTTCCCACGTGAGGTCTTCGGCCCGGCCGTTCACCTTCTCCAGCGCCTGATAAATGGGCACCGTGCCGATGGGCACCGGCGAATTGCGCAAAATCCATTCGCGCGTGGCATGGATGTTCTTGCCCGTGGACAAGTCCATCACGGTGTCCGCGCCCCACTTGGTGGCCCAGCGCATTTTCTCCACTTCTTCCTCGATGCTCGAGGCGACGGCGCTGTTCCCGATGTTCGCATTGATCTTCACCAGGAAATTGCGGCCGATGATCATCGGCTCCAGCTCCGGGTGGTTGATGTTCGCGGGGATGATGGCGCGGCCGGCGGCGACTTCGCTGCGCACGAACTCCGGCGTGATCTGCACCGGGATGCGTTGCGGAAAACGGCCGAAAATGGACGGCGTGTACGGGCTCTTCGGCAGTTGGTTGGAGCCGGCATGCTGCTTGTTCAGATCGCTGCGGAGAATGTCATTGGCCAGGTCCGCGATTTTGGCGCGGCCCAGGTTTTCGCGGATGGCGATGAATTCCATCTCCGGCGTGATGACGCCCTGTTTCGCGTACCAGAGCTGCGTGACCGGATGGCCCTTCGAGGCGCGCAACGGCCGGCGGCGGCTGCCCTTCAGTCCGGGAAATTCCACGAGCCGGTTCTTCTCGGCCTGGCTGGCGAATTCCGCGTGCTTGCCGGAGAGGTAGCCGTTGTCCTGCGGTTTCACCTCGCGACCGTCGTAGGCCTCCGTATCGCCGCGGCGGGCGAGCCACTCATGGCGCAGGGCCGGCAGACCTTCCTCCGACGTGCCGCTGAAGGCGGGGTCGCCCCACGGACCGGAGCAATCATAGACGCGCACGGGGGCGTTCTTCTCCATCGTGCCATTGAAGCTCCGCGTATCGCTCACGGTGATCTCGCGCATCGGCACCCGCACATCCGCGTGCAATTCGCCGGGGACGTAGACGCGTTGGGAATTGGGCAGTTGGTCCCGGCTGTGCGGTTCGAACGATTCTTTGGTCGCGATCATAAAAATATTGGTCTGGTGCGGATCGGAGAAGCAAGGCGGAGGAATATTCCCTACGCCGGCATTATCCGGATCAGGTTTGCGGGTCGACCGTGCCCCGGCACAGTCCTCTCAGCCTTTGTCCGCCTGGCGGACCGGTTGGCTCCCCGATTGCTAACCCCAAGGGTAGGCCCGCCCCGCATCACCGTCAAGCGCGCAAAACCGCCCTAAACACCCCCGGCGCAACCGGACACGGCTCCGGAAAAACGGGCGGATGACATATTTGAGTCCGTCGCCCCACCCTGACCGTCGCGGAATCACCCGGTGGTCTGGCCGGATGGCCAAGGGGTTCATTGCGGCGGAAAAAAATCCCAAATATCAGTTGCCGGAAAGGCGTGGTAATGCTAGGTTACTTCCCGGCGGGGCCGAGACGGGCCGCCGGAGTGATTTGGCCGCCGTCCCGGCAGGGCGGCGGGCGTGATCTTTGACAATTTAAACTGAGAATTTGGAAGCTGGAAGTTAGGAGTTGGAAGGGGGGCGAGTCCAAGCCGGTGGCCGGGCACGAGGCGCGAGGCTTAAGGCGCGAGGGGGAGCGGCGGGCCAAAGGCAAAAGCCCAAGTTCCAAAACCGGGGCGGGCGGGCGGGTGATGGCAGGCAATACGGCAGGCGATATGGGGGGCCGTAAGGCGGCGCTATCGATGGCCCGGGCACCCCGGGAAATATCGGCTCATACCGCCTAATAACGGCTAATACCGGCTTAAACACAGATTTCGACCGGGGGGGGAGGGGGGCGCAGGCGAGCAGGGAGGATTGATGATGGAGGATGGCAAAGCGGGGCTGGCACGCTGACTACGTCAGCGTCACCCAAACGTAACGTGGTTTTTGGAAAATTTCCGGTATTTTTATTTGACCCGTATTTAGATACGGGGTACCCCTATGTCCCATATAGTTGGAAGCGGCCGAAATAAATTTAAATGCCCTATGAAAAGCACCCGTCCCGGATTGGAAAAACGCGCCCTGGTGGTCCGCCTGCGCCGGATCAAGGGCCAGATCGAGGGCCTCGAAAAAATGGTCGAGGCGGACAACGACTGCTCCGACGTCCTCATGCAGGTCGTCTCCGCCCGGCGCGCCCTGAAGTCGTTCAGCGAGGAGCTCCTCGAATCCCACATGCAGACCTGCATCCAGAACGCCGCCGGCCAGAGCGAAGACGAAGGCCGCGAAAACGTCCGCTCCCTCCTCACCGTCCTCCAACGCTACGTCGCCTGAATCTTATGTCCACCACGCCTCCCCCCGCTTTCGACCTGGCCACCCTGTTCGGCCCCGAACAGATCATTCCCGCCATGACGGCGGCCAACCGCTGGCAGGCCATCGATGAACTGATCGCCAACCTCATCCACACCGGCCGCATCAAGCCGGAAAACTGCGACGGCGTGACCGCCGCCGTGCGCAAGCGCGAGATGTCCATGAGCACCGGCATCGGGCTCGGCATCGGCATGCCGCACGCCTCGTCCGACCTCGTCACCGAGCTGACCGGTGCCCTCGGCCGCGCCCCCGCCGGCATCCCGTTCGAGTCCCTCGACGGCAAACCGGTCAACCTCTGCCTCCTGCTGCTCGTGCCGCAGGGCCAGTTCCAGAAGCACTTGCACACCGTGGCCGGCATCGCCAAACTGTTCCGCAACGAAGACTTCCGGCAGGCCCTTCTGCTGGCACCCGATGCCGCCGCGATGCACCAGATCATCCGGACCCAAACCGCCCGTTGAACCTGATATTTTATGCCCGCTGAGAAAAACAACCAGACCCAGCGCACCGCCGATCTGGTGCGCGATGCCGCCACGCAGGAATCCGCCGAGATTTTGCAACGGCTGAACACGTCCGTGAACGGTCTCTCCGAGGACGAGGCTGTGGAACGGGCGGAGATTTTCGGCCCGAACGAAGTCGGCCAGGAAAAGAAGCACGACGCGCTCATCCGCCTCTGGGTGGCCGTGCGCAACCCCCTCGTCATCCTCCTCGCCGTCCTCGCCACCGTCACCTTCGCCACGGCCGAGAGCACGAGCGATACCGTCGGCGGCTGGGTGATGGTGGCCATGGTGGTGCTGGGCGTCTCCCTGCGCTTCATCCAGGAGACCAAGGCGGACAACGCCGCCGCCAAGCTCAAGGCCATGATCAAGGTCACCGCCACCGTCCTGCGCGGCGGCCAGGCCCGCGAGATTCCCCTCCGCGAACTCGTGCCCGGCGACATCGTGAAACTTTCCGCCGGCGACATGATCCCCGGTGACGTCCGCCTCATCGCCGCCAAGGACCTCTTCATCATCCAGGCCACCCTCACCGGCGAATCCCTGCCCGTGGAGAAACAGGATGCCCCCGACCCGCGCACCGGCATCCAGCCCATTGAGCACACCAATCTCTGTTTCCTCGGCACCAGCGTGGAGAGCGGCTCCGCCACCGCCGTGATTCTCGCCACCGGCGCCCAGACCTACTTCGGCAAGATGGCCACCAGCCTCTCCGGCCAGCAGTCCGAGACCGCCTTCGACAAGGGCGTGAAAGGCTTCACCTGGATGATGATCCGGTTCATGATGGTCATGACCCCGGCGGTCTTCCTCGTCAACTACATCACCAAGCACGACTGGAAGCAGGCCTTCTTCTTCGCCCTCGCCGTGGCCGTGGGGCTCACGCCGGAAATGTTGCCGATGATCGTGTCCGTCTGCCTCTCGAAGGGTGCCATGACCATGTCCAAGAAAAAGGTCATCGTCAAACGGCTGAATTCCATCCAGAACTTCGGCGCCATGGACGTCCTCTGCACGGACAAGACCGGCACCCTGACCATCGACCACGTCATCCTCGAGATCCATTGCGACGTCTTCAAGAACGAGAGCGATGAGGTCCTGCGCGACGCCTATCTCATCAGCCATTTCCAGACCGGCCTCAAGAACGTGCTCGACCGCGCCGTGCTCAAATATTCCGAGCTGCACAAGGAGCTCTCCGTCGACAAGTTCACGAAGGTGGACGAGATTCCCTTCGACTTCTCCCGCCGCATGATGTCCGTGGTCGTCGAGGGCCCGGACGGCACGCGCCAGCTGCTCACCAAGGGCGCGCCGGAATCCGTGTTCAAGCGCTGCACCCATTTCGAGAGCGATGGCGAGATCTTCGACATGGAGCCGATTCTCGTCGGCAACCTCATCGAGCAGGTCAATTCGCTGAGCGAAGACGGCTTCCGTGTGCTCGCCATCGCCAACAAGAAAGTCGGCGTCCAGCACGCCTATTCCAAGGCCGATGAAGAGCAGCTCGTGCTCACCGGCTACCTCGCCTTCCTCGATCCGCCCAAGGACACTTCCGCCAAGGCCATCACCGCCCTGCGCCAGCACGGCATCACCGTGAAGGTCCTCACCGGCGACAACGACCTCGTCACCCGCAAAGTCTGCACCGAGGTCGGCATCAACGCCGAGAAGATCATCCTCGGCAACGACGTCGAGAAGATGTCCGACGAGCAGCTCGCCGATGTCATCGACCGCGTGGATGTCTACGCCCGCCTCTCGCCCGCGCACAAGAAACGCGTCGTGCTCGCCCTCCAGAAAAAGGGCCACGTCGTCGGCTTCATGGGCGACGGCATCAACGACGCCCCCGCGCTGCGCGCCGCCGACGTGGGCATCTCCGTGGACAACGCCGTGGACATCGCCAAGGAATCCGCCGACGTCATCCTGCTGGAAAAAGATTTGATGGTGCTCGAGGAGGGCGTCATCGAAGGCCGCAAGGTGTTCGTGAACATCCTGAAATACATCCGCATGGGGGCCAGCTCCAATTTCGGGAACATGTTCAGCATGTTGGGCGCCGCCGCCCTCTTCAAGTTCCAGCCCATGCTGCCGCTGCAGATTCTCTGCAACAACCTGCTGTATGATTTCTCGCAGGTCCCCATCCCCACGGACAACGTGGGCGCGAACCAGATCGCCCGGCCCCGGCCGTGGCAGATGGGCCAGATCGCCCGGTTCATGATGCTCATCGGGCCCATCAGCTCCATCTTCGATTACACCACCTTCGCCATCATGTGGTTTGTCTTCAAGTGCAATGATGCCGTGGTGCTGAAAGAGGCAAGCGTCCCCGACATGGCGCAGTTCAAGGATGAAGCCATCGACCACACCCTGCATGCGCAGATGTTCCACACCGGCTGGTTCGTGGAATCCATCATGACCCAGACGCTCATCATCCACGTCATCCGCACGAACCAGATCCCGTTCATCCAGTCGCGGGCGAGCTGGCAGCTCTCGATGACGACCATCCTCATCATGCTCATCAGCGCGGTGCTGCCGTATTCGCCGCTCGCCGCTCCGCTCGGCTTTGTGCCGTTGCCCGGGCTGTTCTGGGTGCTGCTGGCCGTCACGCTCGTCTGCTATGTGGCGCTGACCCAGGTCGTCAAGAGCTGGATGGTGAAGAAGAACTGGATCTGACCGCGTCCCGGCGGCGGCCCGCCGGGGACGGCCGGCGCCAGGCCGGGCGATGGGGCAGGAGGCTTGCCGGCAAACGCTGCGCATTAAAAAGTTGACGGCGATACCAATTGTAACCTAAGCTACATTCGATAATGAAAATTAACCCAGCCCATGCTCGTGGCAACCGTTCCGTCCGGCAACTGGCCGGACTGCTGGCCGGCGGCACGGCCCTGACCGCGTCCGCGCAGGTGGACACGAACGCCCCCGCCGCCGCGCAAAACTGGAACTGGCATGTCCAGAACACCGACATCGTCCAGGGCTATCCCGGTTTCCACTCCGCCTATTCCGGTCCAAACAGCCTGCCCGCCGGCGGCGAAACCCGCGAGACCGTTTCGCTCGATCTCTATGCCGGCCTGCGCCTGTGGCCCGGGGCCGAGGCGCATCTCGACGGCCTGATGTGGCAGGGCTTTGGCGTGAACAATACGCTGGGCGCGGACGGCTTTCCCAATGCCGAAGCTTTCCGCCTGGGCACCGAAGTCCCCAATGTGAACATCCCCCGCCTGTTCCTCCGCCAGACCTTCGGTTTCGGCGGCGAGCAGGAGGACATCGCCGACGACCAGCTCACCCTTGCCGGCAAACAGGACATCTCCCGCCTGACCCTGACCGTGGGCCGGCTGAGCGCCAAGGACATTTTCGATAACAACGCCTACGCCAACGACCCGCGCACCCAGTTCATGAACTGGGCGCTCATGGCCGATGAAGCCTGGGATTACCCCGCCGATTCGCTCGGCTACATGACCGGTTTCACCGCCGAGCTCAACCAGCGCAACTGGACCCTGCGCTACGGTTTTTTCCAGATGCCGCGCGTCTCCAACGGCACCGCCCTCGACCGGAATTTTCTGACGGCCTGGGGCATGGTCACCGAATTGGAACGGCGCTACGCCCTCGCGGACCATCCCGGCGCCATCCGCCTGCTGGCCTTTCTGAACCACGCCCACATGGGCAGCTATCAGGACGCCGTGGACGGCGCCATCAGCTCCGGCAATCCGGCCGATGTCACCGCCTCCCGCGAATACCGTTACAAATACGGCTTCGGGTTGAACTGGGAACAGGAGCTCGTCAAGAACGTCGGCATCTTCTCCCGCCTCGGCTGGAGCGACGGCCGGAATGAAGGCTGGGTGTTCTCCGATGTGGACCGCACCGCCACCGCCGGGGTGAGCGTGAAGGGCGAAGCCTGGCACCGGCCCGGCGATACCGTGGGCCTGGCCGGCGTGCTCAATGGCCTGTCACGCGTGCATCAGGAATATTTTGCGGAAGGCGGCACCGGCATTCTGGCCGGCGACGGCGCGCTCAATTACGGGTGGGAGAAGATCATCGAAACCTACTACGACTTCAAGGTCTGTGAACATGTGAACGCGGCGCTGGACTACCAGTTCATCGACAACCCGGCCTTCAACGAGGCCCGCGGCCCCGTGTCCGTCTTCGGCGGCCGATTGCACTTCGAATTCTGACGCGCCGGGCAACCCGTTACGTCGTGAAGGACTTGCCGCAACCGCAACTTTCCTTGGCGTTGGGGTTCTGGATCTTGAACCCGCCGCCGGAGAGTGCGTCGCTGTAATCCACCACCGTGCCGCGCAGAAAGTCCGCGCTGATGGCATCCACCACCACGAGCACGCCGGCGTTGTCGCTCACGAGATCGCCGTCCCGCTGCTCGTCGAACGTCATGCCGTATTGCATGCCCGAGCAGCCGCCTTGCTCCACGTAAAAGCGCACCACCTTGCCCTGGTTTTCGGGCAGGGCGAGCAGGTTGCGGTATTCCGCCACGGCGTTTTCCGTCAGTCCCACCACCGTTCCGCTGGTCGTCGTTTCAGCCATAAATTCGGTTTTGTTCAGGATTCAACCTAGTGCGGTCCGGGGCCGCTGTCAAATCCCGGTTCAAATGCCGGCTCCGCTTTTCGCGGGGGCCAGCGCGGCCTTTTTCTGCTCCAGCGCCGGGATCAGCTGGGGAAAGACCGCCTCCAGATGGTTGATGAAATTGGTCGCGGTGGCCGGCGGCACGTGCAAGGCCGGCAGCAATTGCAAGGTTTGCCAGCCCGCCTCCTTGCGCCAGAACACCTCGTTGCTGTCGTCGGCGCCGTCATCGCCGGAGAACACGGTGTAGAAATGTTGCAGGGCCATTTCCCGCAGCGCCGCGCCATTGGTGACGCCGGGCTGCTCCGCGAATTTCTCCAGCGCGATGCCCAGCCCCACCTCCGCCTGGTGGCGCGTGGCCGCGGCCGCCGCCGGCAGGCTGACCGCCTGCGCATAGGCGTTCGTGGCCGCGGGGAAGTCGCCCAGCTGCACGGCGCAGTTGCCGATCTCGGCCCACGCCCGCGCGCCGTTGTCATCCGCCGGATCCAGCCGGCACACCTGGCCGAAGAGATTCGTCGCCAGTTGGAAATTCGCCAGCGGGGTGTTCGTATCGGCCGGCGGCGTCTGCATCAGCGCCTCGCCATAGGCGAACCGGGCTTGCAAGGCGACCGACCGCGGGCACTTCGCATCGCCCAGCAGGTTCGTGAAATAGCCGCAGGCGTCCGAGTACCCCAGCCGGCCCATCGCGGCGCGCCCGGCCATCAGCTGGGCCGGGTAGAACAGCGGGGAGGCGGTCCACGCGGCGTTCGTGTTCTGGAAGATGTTCTCGTAGTTCGTTTCCGCCGCCCCGTAGTTCTCCGAGCCCGCCAGGCTCGTGGTCCGGAAATAATAATCCGCCAGCCACCATTGCGCTTGCGGCGCCAGCTCGTCGGCCGGGTAACGGGTGAGAAAGGCGGTGAACAGGGCCAGCGCATTGGTCTCGTTGCCGGCCAGGAAATTCGCCTGCGCCCGCGCATATTCCACCTGCGGCCGCAGCGGATTCTCCGCCGGATAACGCCCCAGCCAGTCCGCGTAGGCGGCCAGCGCCTTCGGCCAGTCCTGCTCGCCCTCGTACGTGTGCGCCACGGCCAGCTCCACCTGCGGCCGCAGCGGCGAATCCGGCGACAGCAGCTTTTCACACTGCAGCAGGGTCACCCGCGCCTTCGCCGGCAGCCCGAAATCCGAAAACTCCGTCCCCGCCAGCAACAGGCTGTTCGTGGCCAGATCGCTGTGCGGATACACCGCCAGGAACTGCGCCAGCGTCTGCTCCGCCGCCGGCACATTGGTGAGATTCAACTCCGACCGCAGAATCTGATACAGCGCCCGGTCGCCCAGGGTTTTTGCCGCGCCCGGCTGGCCGTCGATGGTCTCCAGCACCGTCCGGTAGCTGCCCAAGGCCGCGGCATAATTTGTCTGCGCGAATTCCGTGTCCCCCGTCTTGAACCGCGCCACGGCCAGATCCTCGACCGACCCGTTGTGCGCCAGCAGTTCCAGCTCCGCCTTCTGGAAATCAATCTGGCTCGCCGGAATCTGGCCCGCCAGCCAGTTGCACCAGCCATGGCCCAAGCGGGCCTGGGCCGCCAGCGGGCTGTTCGTGTTGGCCAGCACCCGCTCAAATTGTCCGCGGGCGGCGGCCAGCAGATTGGATGTTCCCGTGCCATTGGCAAAATCCTTCAGCTGCAACCGGCCCAGCGTCAATTCCGCCAGCTCCGCCGTCGCCGGGTCGGCAACCCGGTCAATGAAACCGCCCAGCACCGCCTCCGCGTTCGTGAACCCGTCCGGCGTCGCCGCCAGCGCCGCGATCTGCCGCACCGCCTCCCGTTGCGCCTCCGCCGGCGCGGCGTTCGTGAGATTCGCCTGCCACACCGCCGCCGCCTCCGGCACCCGGTCCGATTTTTCCAGCGCCGTCGCCAGCACCCCCCGGCTGGCCGCCAGCCAGTCCGCCCGGCCCGCCGCTTGGGCCGCCTGCAGCGCATTGGTGATCACCGTCAGGGCCGCCGGCCGGTCGCCCGCGCCCAGCTTCACCTGCCCCAGCAAATGCAGCCGCTGCCACTCCAGGTCCGGACCCAGCGGAACGGTTTTGATCCGCTCCAGCCATCCGGCCGCCCCTGCAAAATCATTCTGCGCCGCCTGCGCCTGCGCCAGCAGCAGCCACCCGCGCGTCACCAGCCCGTTGTCCTTGTTTTTGGCCAGCTGCGCCTCCGGCAAAAACACTCCCGCCGGATCCGCCAGCAATTCCGTCACCCGCGGCCAGCGATGGTCCGAGGCCAGGGACGCCGCCGCCTCAATCGTCGCCTGCAGCCGGATCGCCGAGCCCGGGTAATTCTGCGTCAGCCCGATGAAAGTGTTCGCCGCCCCCGTGTAATCCCCCGTCACCGACTGGATTTCGCCGATCCAATAATCATACTGGTCCGCCAGCGGGCCCGCCCCCGGCTTTTGCGCCGCCAGCAAGGCCAGCGCCTCGACGAATTTTCCCTGCTGAAACTGCGCCTGCGCCTCCAGCACCGCCGCCTCCGCGAGATTCGGGGACTCGGGATATTTGTGGATGAAGTTCGCCAGGTCCGCCTCCGCGCGGGGCCAGAGATGATCGTGAAACGCCCCCGTCGCCGCGGCATAATCACGGTCCTCCCGGGAAGCGCCCCACACCGGGCCCGCGCCCAGTGCCAGCACCGCCAGGATCAAAAACCGCTGCCGCACAAATGCCATGAAAAGAATCTAATCGACCGCGCCCGCGGAAAAAAGGCGAAATCACGGCCGCCACTGATTGACGCTCTGTTCCTGCCAACCATTTTGCAATTGAATCCACCCATTTTAATGTTATTGAGTATAACAATGAAGCGTACCAGCATCATACTGGACGAAACGTTGGTTCAGGAAGGGTTGCAGGCCACCGGCCTCAAGACCCGGCGTGCCTTAGTGCGGCACGCCTTGCAAGAATTGGTGCGTCGGGAAAAACAGACCGGCCTGCTCGGACTCAAGGGCAAAGTCCGCTTTGCCGGCCGCCTCACAAGAATGCGCCGCATCCGGATATGACGCGAGCGCTTTCTTGATCCGGGCTTCCCCCGGTGGCTCTGACGCAGTCAGTTCGTCAGATATTCCCGCGGATCCGTCACGTGGCCCGTCAGCGCGCTCGCCGCCACCGTCGCCGGCGAGGCCAGGAACACCTGCGATTCCTTGTCCCCCATGCGACCCGGGAAATTGCGGTTCGTGGCGCTGATGCACTTGATGCCCGACTTGTTGATGCGGCCGAACGTGTCCACCGGCCCGCCCAGGCACGCCGCGCAACCCGCGTTCTCTGTCATCTGCACGCCCGCGCTCACCAGCACGTCCCAGATCGTCGTGTTGCCCCAGTACGTCGTCTGCAGATCGCGCACGATGTCCGGGGTCGCCGGCACGCCAAACGTGTCGATCACCACCTTCTTCCCGCGCAACACCCGCGCGAACTCCACGAAATCACTCGTTTTGCCGCCCGTGCAGGAGCCCACGTACGCGCGGTCCAGCTTCATGGCCGTCATGTCCTTCGCCTTCTTGCGCTGGCCCGGGTCCGGATGGCACGCCACCGTCGGCTCCAACTTGCTCAAATCCACCACCAGCTCATAGACGAACTTCTCGTCCTTGTCCCGCGCCACCGGTTCATACGCCGCCTTCGTGCCGTTCAGCTTCACGCGCGCATCCACATACTCCGCCGTGCGCGAATCAAATTCGAAAATCCCGTTCTTGCCGCCGGCTTCGATCGCCATGTTCGCGATCGTCATGCGGTCGTCCATCGAGAGGCTCGCCGCGCCCTCGCCGTCGAACTGCATCGCGCGGTACGTCGCCCCGTCGAAACCGATCTCCCCGATACAATGCAGGATGATGTCCTTCGCCATCACCCCCGGCTGCAAACGGCCTTCCAGGCGGAAATGCATCGTCTCCGGCACCTTGATCAGCAACTTGCCCGTGCCCATCACGAACCCCGCGTCCGTGTTGCCGATGCCCGTCGCGAACTGGTTGAACGCCCCCGCCATGCACGTGTGCGAATCCGTGCCGAACAGCACTTCGCCCGGACGCGTATGGCCCTTCGCCGGCAGCGCCGCGTGGCACACGCCCGCGTAGCGCGAACCGTACTGGCGCTTCATGTTCCCCTTGCTCGCGTCGAAGACCCAATGGCCCGCAGGATCATCAATGACGTCGTAGAAATACGGAAGGCTCTGTTCCTTCGCGAAGTCGCGCAGAATGTCCACGTTGCGGTTGGACTTGGAATCCGCGGTGAAAATGTAATGGTCCGGGATGATGACGATCTTCTGGTTGTCCCACACCTTGGCCGTCTTGCCGAACTCGCGCTTGAACACGCCGATCGTCCCCGGTCCGCAGACGTCATGCGTCATCAGCACATCCGCGTTCACCCAGATATTGTCGCCCGCTTCCACCCGTGCCTTGCCCGAAGCCCGGGCCAGCAGTTTTTCAGTCAAGGTCATAGACCCACAAGATAGCCGGTTGGCCGCCCAAGTTCAACTGCACAAACACGGCCGCCAGCTGCCCCTTGGCGGCGGTGCCCCCGCCGCCATGTGCCGCCAGCCCGATTGCCGGCGCATAACCCGCCGCCTTTTCCCTTCCACCTTAAACCTTCCACCTTAAACCTCGCCCGCCCCCTCACTTCTTCCGCCCCGCCAGCGCCTTCTCGATCGCCGGGGCCAGCGCCTCGCCGCGGATGTTCGTGTCCGCCAGGATCAGCCCCGTGTCCCCGTCCACCAGCAGCATATGCGGAATGGAATGGATGCCATACAGCTTCGCCACCTTCGCATCCCAGCCCTGCCCGTCATAGACCTGCGGCCACGGCATTCCCTTCTTCTTCGTGAACTCCGCCAGCTTCGCCGCCCAGTCCTCATGGTCCAGCGTCACGCCCACCACCTCGAACCCCTGGTCATGATACTTTCCGTACGCCGCCACCACGTTCGGCAGCTCCGCCACGCACGGGCCGCACCAGGTCGCCCAGAAATCCAGCAGCACCACCTTCCCCTTGTAATCCCCCGGGAAATTCACCGCCCGACCGTCCGTGAACACCGCCTGAAATACCGGTGCCTTCCGCCCCGGGCTCAGGTCCACCGTCACCACCTTCGCCGGTGCCGGCGGCTTCACCGAGGGCACGATCGAGAACGTCCCCTCCGGCGTCAGATTCGTCATGATCCACCACTTGCCGTTCACGTCGAACGCCTTGGACGCCAGCGCCGTCTTGCCCAGCCGATGCCCCTTGTAAGTGTTCGTCGTTCCCAGCCACAAAATCGGATTGCTCATCACATTTTGCGAGATGCGGAATTCCCCCGTCGCGCCCGCATCCTCCAGAATCACCGGCAACGTCTGCCCGTCCAGCGACACCTCGCCCGCCAGCCCGTAATCCGTGAAATAGTTCATCGACCGCGGCTTCCCCTCGCCGATATAAAAGCCCAAGTGCCCCGTGCGCGGCCCGCCCGGAAACGGGATCTGCACCGCCGCATCGCCGAAATACGTCACCGACACCTTGTCATACTGATTGGTATAACTGCGCGCCGTCCACGGCGTCGCCGGGTCATCCGTCAGATCCCCGTTCCCGTTGCCATCCACATAGAGCCCCGCCGGCTGGTCGCCCACCATATCCACGATCACCAGCACCGTCGCCGCCGTCTTCTCCGGCCCGATCCGGAACGCCCCATACAGCGGCGCATGCAATCCTGCCGGCGCCTGCTTCAAGCCCGCCGGCACATTCGTGCTCAGCCCGAAGCCATGCGGCCGGTAGCCCATCGTCTTTTCATGGACCCCCGATTCCTGCCATTGCAGCTGGATTACCGGCTGCGCCCGGCCCGGCAACCCCGTCGCCAGCAAGCCCAAGCCCAGCGCGATCCCGCAGGACGGTTTCAATAGGGTCCGGATAATTCCTTGAATCGGATTCATAGCTTCATCCTACCCATTCTTATCCGCTCTGAAAGCCAAAAACAAACTCTGTGGCACCCCCTAACCGGGTTTGAACTGCCACCCTCACCGCGCCCCATTCCGGCACTGGATGTTAGGCGTTCGCTGTTGGCTGTTCCCTTTGCTTTCCCCTTTGTGCCTTCGTGCCTTGGTGGTGAAAAACCGGTCACCGCCGGAACCCGCCCCTTGCCGGCCGCGTGATTTGCACCTCCGGCCGGTACATCACCCGCACCAGCAGATCGCCCCGGCCGCCGCGCGGCTTCGGCAAACCTTCGCCCGCCACCCGGATGACCTCGCCCCGCGCCACGTTCTTCGGGATGGTCACGCGCAGCGTGTTCCCCGTCGCCCCGCGCACGGATTCCGATCCCCCCTGCCGGGCGCGCTCATTGCTGATCTTCAGGTCGCACCGCAGATCCGCCCCGCGCGCCTTGAACCGGAAATCCGCCCGCACCTTTGCCCGCACCACCACCGTCCCGCCCGCGAACCGCCCCGTGCGTTTCAACTGGAACCGCGCCCCCGGCGCCGTCTCCGGCGGCACCGTCAGCTCATAGACCTCCGTCCCGTCCGGATTCGCCGGATCATTCACCCGCACCTCCAGCGTGGTGCCCTGTAAAAATTCCCGGATGCCCAGTTGAATCTCCTTCACGATCTTGGCCGTCGCCGTCTTGCCGGCGGCCGGCCGCGGAGTGGCGGTCTTGGGCGCGGCGGCCAATTCCTCGTCATACGCCGCCCGCCGTTCGGGATCGCCGAGCACTTCATAGGCCGCGTTGAGAATTTGCGTGCGCGCCTGCGCCGCCGGGTCGCCGCCGTTCACATCCGGATGATGCTGCTTGGCGAGCAGGCGGTAAGCCGTGCGGATCTGCGCCTCCGAGCAACGCCGGTGCAAACCCAGCGCCGCGTAATGATCTGTCAATTTCGGTTGCAAGCGCGCGAGCTTAGGCGAACCCCGCCCAAAACACCAGCCTCCCCCTCGTACCCGCCGCCGGCCCGCCCCGGAGCGCGCCCGTCCTCGGGCGCAGCAATATGATTAGACCAACTGCCATCGTGAACCAAGCTCGCCCCGCGCCACCCAGCGCTTCCCCCAACTTAGAACTGAGAACTCAAAACTCAAAACTGCCTCCCGCCCCGCCCGCCTCCCCCCGCTGTACCGACGG
>Ga0316222_1001317_pt1 | contig 30847 bp, 27 predicted proteins | sample TBH18011metaG_FD_206008 | JGI IMG/M metagenome (GOLD analysis project Ga0316222, IMG submission 206008) | Freshwater microbial communities from Trout Bog Lake, Wisconsin, USA - TBH18011 | ecosystem: Environmental > Aquatic > Freshwater > Lake > Hypolimnion/Profundal zone | place: USA: Wisconsin... | reverse complement strand
CATCATCTGTTTCAGGATGGCTTCCTTGCGTTCTGCTGAATAGCGGTTCACTGCATATCTTTACTCCGCCCCCAATACGGTTGATGTGAATTAATTGACGCGACATCTATCCTGACATAGGGGGATATCTGCACAGGCAAAAACAGGAAGGAGAGCCAGGGCGAGGGCGACGAATAATTTTTTATATGGCATAGGATTTATTTGTATGGAAGCAAAAGAAAATTTGCCATTGCTTGCATTTTCATTCACGTTATCCAGGTGCTTTTGAGGAAAGTCTCTAAACTTGCCGTAATTTATCATGAAACTTTGCCTATTTTTTCAGCGCAACATTAAATTTGTTGTTTAAATGAATAAAATGGCTATTTAAATACAAAACACATTCTCACCATGGAAAATAATTTATTCAAATAAATAAAAAATCTTCACTAAAATTAGATCAGCCCGTCTTCAGAAGAGTGATTTAATTAATGAAAAAGCAATTTTACGTAACCAGACCGAACAGGATGATGCCGTTGATCATCCTGGTTCTGGCATGTTCATTTTGCTTTCTGACAGCCGTTGCTTTGGATATGACCCAGATTCAGGCCAGTTTCAAAAAACTGGGAGGGCGACCGGAGGCGTTGACTGAATGGCAAATAATGTTGCATGATGCCAATGATCTGCCGGTGAAGGACAAACTCAAGCGCGTCAACGAATTTTTTAACCGGCATATCAGCTATGCTGAAAATCGGGATGTGTGGGGCAAGGAAGACTATTGGGCTACGCCGCTGGAATCGCTGGCAAAAAACCGGGGTGACTGCAAAGGGTATGTTATTGCCAAGTACTACGCATTAGTGGAATTGAATATTCCAATAAAACAACTCCGTCTGATTTACGTCAAGGCGCAAATTGGAGGCCAGGCGAGCAATATTCAGCAGTCCCACATGATTTTGGCGTATTACCCGGCACCCGAAGCGGAACCATTGATTCTGGATAACCTGATTACCGAAATCCGGCCGTCATCAAGGCGCACGGACCTGTTTCCGGTATTCAGTTTTAACAGCGAAGGCGTCTTTGTCGGTGTAACCGGCGGCTCTTCGGTGGGACCCGGTGGCGTGGGGCAGTTGTCACATTGGGCCGATCTGTTGCGCCGTGCGCATGAGGAAGGCTTCTAACCGAGAAGCGTCACAAGAGGAATGAAAATGTCAATGTATCGTCAAATCTGGCTTTCTTTAATAATGACTACGCTGTTCAGTCTGGCCGGCGGATTGCTGGCTTCGACGCTCAGTGCACGCAGTTATCTTGAAGATCAGTTGCGCATGAAGAATGAAGACAATGCAGCCTCACTGGCTCTGTCTCTGAGTCAGCGCCACGCCGATGCCATGGAAATTCAGGTGACGGTGACGGCGCTGTTTGATAATGGCCATTATGACCTGATCCGCGTTACAGATCCTTACGGCAAAGATATCGTCTCAAAAAAATCAGCGCTGGCCGGTTATGACGCACCGTTGTGGTTTGTGCGCAGTTTGCCGCTGATCTCCGAGCCAGGTCATGCCCAGATTAACAATGGATGGAACCAGGTTGGCTCTGTCACGCTGATCAGCAGTACCCGTTTTGCCTACAGGTCGCTGTGGGACAGTACCCTGGCGATGGTAGGCGCGCTGCTGTTTACCAGCCTGTTTGGTGGCTGGCTGGGTACACTGGTATTGCGCCGTCTGAAAACACCGCTGAACGCGGTGATTGCCCAGGCGCAGGCCATCACCGAAAGACATTTCATCACCACGCCGGAATCGCATGTGCCGGAATTGCGGCAACTGACCTCGGCCATGAATTCGACTGTGCTGCTGGTGAAAAAAATGTTTGCCGATGAAGCACTGCGACTCGAACAGGTTCGACTGGAAGCCAATTCGGATGGACTGACCAAACTGGCCAACCGGAATTATTTCATGGCGCAGTTGCAGGCAGTGCTGGAAATGGAAGACTCTTTTTCCGGCACACTTTTGCTGATCCGTATTGCCAATCTGGCCGACATCAACAAGCGGCTGGGCCGAACCGATACCGACGCCATGCTCATTGCGGTGGCAGATGCACTGAAAAAAATGGCCCATGAAATCCCCAATTCGCTCACAGCCCGACTCAATGGCGCTGATTTCGGCATGCTGCTGCCGCTGACTGAGCCGCATCCGACAGCTGACAAAGTACTCGATGCACTGGTGGGAGCGACTTCAGCCTATATTGAAGACGGTGCCGTTGCCTATATCGGTACCGGCGGATTCCACTACGGTCTCAATCTCGCCCATTTGATGGCACAGGTTGATGCCGCGCTGGTTGGCGCCGAAGCGCAGCATGTCAATTGCGTGCGTGATGCTGAAGGGTTGACCAGAGCGGATTCGCCGCGCAGCAATGAACAATGGCTGAAGATGATTTATAGCGCGATTGAAAATCGCGAAACCAGACTGGCTTCGTTTCCGGTCACTGATTTTGATCAGGTGCTCATCCACAACGAATGTCCTTTGCGCCTGAAATTTACGGATGAATGGCTGCCGGCCGGTCGCTTTTTACCGGTGGCCGAACGCCTGGGCATGAGTTCCACGCTCGATACCGCTGCAATCACGCTGGGTATAGAAGAACTCAACATGAATCGCCAGATAATCGGGCTGGCGATCAATGTGTCGGCACGTTCACTGGAAGACGTCACATTCTGTGAATACATACGCACGCTGTTGCTGGCCAATCCAAAAGCAAGCCGCCGGCTGTGGATAGAACTGCCGGAATTCGGCGCCTACGCCCACTTTGCCGCATTCAAGGAATTTCGCAATCAGTTAAAGGGAACGGGGTGCAGGCTGGGGCTGGAACATTTTGGCCGCCAGTTCAGTCAGATCGGCCAATTGCAGGAGTTGAAACTGGATTACCTGAAAGTCGATGCCAGCTTTATACGGGACATTGCCCACAATGATGGCAATCAGGTATTTCTCAGAGGCCTGATCGGCATTGCGCACAATATCGGCATGCAGATATTTGCTGAAGGAGTCACTGAACAGAGTGAATTGGTCACGTTGAAAAAACTGGGATTTGATGGCGCGACCGGGCCGGGAGTCAAGATAGCATCGATTTCAAATTGACTTAAAGGCATTGAAATGTGCGACAAAACCCCGAAATCAGCCTGTTGTCAGCACTAATTTGACAGCTTTTTTTGTGGTTTTCTTGTAGAATACGCGGCTGAAGTTAAAATGCCGCATGCGGAAATTTGAGCGACCTGGTCGCTTTTATTTTTTCTGTAAAGCTTTTTACTGCACTAAGTATAGTCAAGGACAGAAGAGAACTATACAAAAAACACCGCGAGGATGGCGAAATTGGTAGACGCACCAGGTTTAGGTCCTGACGCCAGTAATGGTGTGGGGGTTCGAGTCCCCCTTCTCGCACCACAGACAAAAATTTTTTTATTTGGACGATCAAATGGCAACTGCTGTCGAAACATTAGGTAAATTAGAGCGCCGCCTTACTATCACTGTGCCTATGGCTGACGTGCGGGTGGAAGTCGAAAAACGATTGAAAGTGCGCGCCAAATCAGCGAAGGCACCGGGTTTCCGTCCAGGTAAGGTTCCCATGAAAATGGTCGCAGCCCAGTATGGCTATCAGGTCGAATCCGAAGTGTTGAACGACAAGGTCGGACGCGCTTTCAGCGATGCGGCCGGTGAAAACAATCTGCGCGTTGCCGGCATGCCCAGCATCGCTCCCAAAGAAGGTGACCAGGCTGAAGGCATCGTTGCTTTCGAGGCGACCTTTGAAGTGTATCCGGAACTGACCATCGGCGATCTGGCCGGTGCAGAAGTGGTTCAGGTTAAAACAGAAGTCAGTGATGCCGAAATCGACAAGACGATCGATATCCTGCGCAAGCAGCGTGTGCATTACCACGTAAAAGGCCAGGCTGGTGAACACGGCGACGGCGGCAGCGCAGTTGCACAGAACGGTGATCGCGCCACGCTCAATTTTGTCGGCACGCTCGATGGCGTTGAATTCCAGGGTGGCAAAGCTGAAGGGTTTGTTTTTGTACTGGGCGAAGGCCGCATGCTGCCGGAATTTGAAGCCGCCACGATCGGTCTGAAAGTCGGCGAATCCAAGGTATTCAATCTGACTTTCCCTGCTGACTATCATGGCAAAGATGTGGCTGGCAAAACTGCCGAGTTCACCATCACCCTGACCAATCTGGAATGGGCGCATATGCCTGCGGTCGATGCAGAATTTGCCAAAATGCTGGGCGTGGAAGATGGTGATCTGGCCAAAATGCGCGCTGATATCAAAGAAAATCTGGAACGTGAAGTCGGTGGCCGTGTTAAGTCACAAACCAAAAACAGCGTCATGGATGCACTGCTGAAAGTGTGCGAATTTGACGTACCTAAAGTGCTCATTACCCAGGATGCAGAACGTCTGGCCGAAATGACCCGTCAGGATATGGCGCAGCGCGGCATGAATGTGAAAGACGTACCGTTTCCTTTGGAAATGTTCAATGAGCAGGCTGAGCGTCGCGTGCGTCTGGGCCTGATTCTGGCCGAGATGGTCAAGGCCAATGGACTGAAAGCGACGTTTGAGCAGGTTGAAGCCCAGGTTGCCGATTTTGCAAAAAGCTACGAAGATCCAAAACAGGTGATGCGTTATTATTTCAACGACAGAAACCGTCTGGCAGAAGTCGAAGCCCTTGTATTGGAAGAAAACGTCGTCAACTACGTCCTGGGCAAGGCAAAAGTAACTGATAAAGTGGTTTCTTTTGATGAGTTGATGGGTAATCAGGCGCAAGCCTGATTCAATTGGGCTAACGGTTAAGGAAAATACATGACCAGCTTTATACGCAATTCCGCACTGGACACTGAAATGTTGGGTATGGTTCCGATGGTCATTGAGCAGAGCGGCCGTGGTGAGCGCTCGTATGACATCTATTCGCGTCTGTTAAAAGAACGTGTGATTTTCCTGGTTGGCCCGGTGAACGATCAAACCGCCAATCTGGTGGTAGCGCAGTTGCTGTTTCTGGAAAGCGAAAATCCTGACAAGGATATTTCGTTCTACATCAATTCACCAGGTGGTTCAGTTTCGGCCGGTCTGGCAATTTACGATACCATGCAGTTCATCAAGCCGGACGTATCGACTTTGTGTACCGGCATGGCCGCATCGATGGGCGCATTCTTGCTGGCAGCCGGTGCCAAGGGCAAGCGTTTTTCTCTGCCAAATTCACGCATCATGATCCATCAACCTTCGGGCGGTGCGCAGGGTCAGGCTTCGGACATCGATATTCAGGCGCGCGAAATTCTGTATCTGCGTGAACGGTTGAACGGCATCATGGCTGAACACACCGGAAAAACGATAGAGCAGATTGCCAAAGATACCGAGCGTGACAATTTCATGTCGGCGCAGGATGCAGTTGAATACGGACTGATCGACAAAGTGATGGCGCATCGGGCTTGATGCGTTTGCACTCCAAAAAACGCCCGTTTGGGCGTTTTTTTACTTGAAAAGTTGTTGCTTAGTTGTTCTTTTCACTGATTTACTTTCTTTTTGTTATCTGTAATTAAAAATCAGTCTGTTCACGATGACGGATTGGCCTTTTACGGGTAATATCGACTCACTTCTTACATAGAATTTGTACCATGCCAGATAAAAAATCCACCAGCGGTGAAAAATTGCTTTATTGCTCATTTTGCGGCAAGAGTCAGCATGAAGTCAAAAAACTCATTGCAGGACCTTCCGTATTTATTTGCGATGAGTGCATCGATCTTTGCAACGATATTATTCGCGACGAAATTTCCAATATCGAAACAATCGGCAGCAGCAAATCTGACCTGCCAACGCCGTCAGAAATATGCGATCTGTTAAATCAGTATGTAATCGGTCAGACCACAGCCAAACGTATTTTGTCGGTGGCGGTGTATAACCATTACAAACGCCTGAAATATCTGGGTAAAAAAGAGGATGTGGAACTGGCCAAAAGCAATATTTTGCTGGTCGGGCCAACCGGTTCCGGCAAAACGTTGCTGGCCCAGACTCTGGCGCGCATGCTCAATGTTCCTTTTGTGATTGCTGATGCCACTACGCTGACCGAAGCCGGTTATGTGGGTGAAGATGTGGAAAACATCATCCAGAAATTGCTGCAAAACTGTAATTACGAAGTGGAAAAAGCGCAAAAAGGGATTGTGTACATCGATGAGATCGACAAGATTTCACGCAAGTCAGACAACCCTTCAATTACGCGCGACGTGTCCGGTGAAGGCGTGCAGCAGGCTCTGCTCAAGCTCATCGAAGGCACCATGGCATCGGTTCCCCCGCAGGGTGGACGCAAGCATCCGAATCAGGATTTTGTGCAGATTGATACGACCAATATCATGTTCATTTGCGGCGGTGCGTTTGACGGCTTGACCAAGTTGATTTCCAACCGTTCGGAAAAGGGCGGCATCGGATTTTCAGCCAGCGTAAAAAGCAAGGTGGAAGCCGCTTCGAATCAGCATCTGCAGGAAGTTGAACCTGAAGATCTGATCAAATTCGGACTGATTCCCGAACTGGTCGGCCGTTTGCCGGTGGTCGCGACCTTGAATGAGCTGGATGAAGACGCCCTGATCCAGATTTTGATCGAGCCGAAAAATGCCCTGGTCAAACAGTACGCCAAATTACTTGAAATGGAAGGCGCTGAACTGGATATTCGCCCATCAGCACTGCACGCGATTGCCAAAAAGGCGATTGCACGCAAAGCAGGTGCGCGCGGACTGCGCTCGATTCTGGAACATGCCCTGCTGGATGTGATGTATGACTTGCCGAATGAACAGAATGTTGCCAAGGTGGTGATTGATGAAAATACCATTAATTCCGGGGCTAAACCAATCTTGATTTATCACGACAAACCAAAGGCATCTGGTGCCAATTAAGTTGTTGAGATAAACCACTGCATACGACCTGGATGCATGACCTGGTTGTTAAGGTCAAAAAGCCACCTCGGGTTGACCTCGCAGGTGGTTTTGTTTTATGACATGAAAGGAAAATTTAATCTTTGCAGTCGTACTTGTGTTTTCTAAATCCATGCCAACATGTTGCTTAGTTTTAACTTAAAAGGTATCTCATGACGTCGACATTCACTCCGGAACAAACGCAGTTACCTTTGTTGCCATTGCGAGATGTGGTTGTATTTCCTCACATGGTGATTCCACTTTTTGTCGGCCGCCCCAAATCCATCAAGGCCCTCGAAGCAGCAATGGAACAGGGTAAAAGTATTTTGCTGGCAGCGCAAAAAGCAGCAGCAAAAGACGAACCATCACCTGAAGATATTTATGAAATTGGCTGTATAGCCAATATTCTGCAAATGCTCAAACTGCCGGACGGCACCGTCAAGGTGCTGGTCGAAGGTGTGCAGCGTGCGCGCATCAGTCAGATTCGTGAATTTGACACGCACTTCATCGCCAATCTGGTTCCGGTGGAAACCGAAGAAAGTGATGACTCCGAAGTGGAGGCCATGCGTCGTGCGATCGTGCAGCAGTTCGATCAGTACGTCAAACTGAACAAGAAAATTCCGCCTGAAATCCTGGCCTCATTATCTGGTATTGATGATGCTGGCCGCCTGGCTGATACGGTGGCCGCGCATTTGCCATTAAAGCTAGATCAGAAGCAGGAAATTCTGGAAATTTTCAGCGTCTCCAAACGTCTTGAACATTTGCTGGGTCAGCTCGAAGGCGAACTCGATATTCTGCAGGTCGAAAAACGTATACGTGGTCGCGTCAAGCGTCAGATGGAAAAATCACAGCGTGAATATTATCTGAACGAGCAGGTCAAGGCGATCCAGAAAGAATTGGGCGAAGGCGAAGAGGGTGCCGATCTGGAAGAGATCGACAAAAAAATCATCGCTGCGAAAATGCCCAAGGAAGCACGCGACAAGGCCATGAGCGAGCTGAAAAAGCTCAAGATGATGTCAGCCATGTCTGCTGAAGCGACCGTGGTGCGTAACTATATCGATACGCTGATCAATCTGCCGTGGAAGAAAAAATCCAAGGTGACCAATGATCTGGCCAACGCTGAAAAAGTGCTGGATGCCGATCACTTCGGGCTTGAGAAAGTCAAAGAACGGGTGCTGGAATATCTGGCCGTGCAACAGCGGGTTGATAAACTCAAGGCGCCGATTCTGTGTTTCGTCGGACCGCCAGGCGTTGGTAAAACCTCGCTGGGGCAGTCGATTGCACGCGCCACCAACCGCAAATTTGTCCGTATGGCGCTCGGCGGCGTGCGTGATGAAGCTGAAATCCGTGGCCACCGTCGTACCTATATCGGCTCGATGCCCGGCAAGATTTTGCAAAGTCTGTCCAAGATCGGTGTAAGAAATCCGCTATTCCTGCTCGATGAAGTTGACAAGATGGGCGCTGATTTCCGTGGTGATCCGTCCTCGGCATTGCTGGAAGTGCTGGATCCGGAACAGAACCACACGTTCTCAGACCATTATCTGGAAGTTGATTTTGATCTGTCCGATGTGATGTTTGTCGCTACCTCCAACTCGTACAACATTCCGGCCGCGCTGCTGGATCGTATGGAAGTCATCCGGCTGTCAGGCTACACCGAAGATGAAAAGAGCAGCATTGCGCAGCGCTATTTGCTGCCCAAGCAGATCAAGAATAACGGTTTGAAGGAAGCGGAGATCGCCATATCCGAAACGGCCATTCGCGACATCATTCGTTATTACACGCGTGAAGCCGGAGTGCGTTCACTGGAGCGCGAAATCTCCAAGATCTGCCGTAAAGTCGTTAAAATGCTGCTGCTGAAAAAGCAGGAGAAAAAAGTGACGGTGACCTGCAAAAATCTGGATAAATATCTGGGTGTGCGGCGCTATGATTTTGGCACTGCAGTCAAAGAAAATCAGGTTGGTCAGGTAGTTGGTCTGGCGTGGACTGAAGTGGGTGGCGATCTGCTGACTATTGAAGCTGTATCGATGCAGGGCAAAGGCAATGTGATCCGTACCGGTACCCTGGGCGACGTGATGAAAGAATCCATCGAAGCGGCACGCACCGTAGTCAGAAGTCGTGCCAACCGTCTGGGGATTAAAAACGATGTCTTTGAAAAAACCGATGTGCATATTCACGTGCCGGAAGGTGCAACGCCCAAAGATGGTCCTTCTGCTGGTATCGCGATGACAACCGCACTGGTATCGATCTTTACCGGTATTCCGGTCAAGGCAACCGTGGCCATGACGGGTGAAATCACGCTGCGTGGCGAAGTATTGCCGATCGGCGGATTGAAAGAAAAACTGCTCGCAGCGCATCGTGGTGGCATCAAGACAGTCATCATTCCTGAAGAAAATGCCAAGGATCTGGTAGAAATTCCGGACAATGTCAAAAATCATCTGGAAATTATTCCGGTGCGCTGGATTGATCGGGTGCTGGAAATTGCCCTGGAACGTCAGCCTACGCCGCTGGTTGAAGAGGAAGTGGTTGTCACTGCTGCTGCCCCTGCTGCAGGAGCAGTGGTTGATCCTGTTGTGAAACACTAAAAGCACGACGTAAAAAAAACGCCCTTCGGGGCGTTTTTTTTGGCTGAAGTAAAAGGTATCAGTGCCAGCTGCGCAGCAAACCGACAGCCAATCCTTCAATGGCAAAATCTTCGGTATCGACGCGGATCACCTTGAAATCAGGATTTTCCGGAAACAGTTCAATCAGCGAACCGGTTTTTTTAAAGCGTTTCACGGTCACGTCGTCACCGATACGGGCTACCACGATTTGTCCGTTGGTTGCCTGACTGGTTCGTTTAACCGCCAGCAAATCACCTTCGAGTATGCCGACATCGCGCATCGACATGCCGCGTACTTTTAACAGGTAATCGGGCTGTGCACTGAACAATGCCGGATCGACGTTATAACTGGCTTCGATATGTTCTTCAGACAGTATCGGCGAACCTGCTGCCACCCGTCCGACCAGTGGCAGATACAGCTGGTTGGCCGCAGCACGGGACAGATTGAATTGTTCGACCGGGCGAGCCGGAATCTGGTCGCACAGCCGGATGCCGCGCGATGTGCCGGGAGTCAACTCAATCATTTTTTTGCGGGCCAGTGCCTGCAGGTGCTCTTCAGCCGCATTGGCGGAACGGAACCCCAGTTCGGTTGCGATTTCAGCTCTGGTTGGCGGGAAGCCGGTGTTCTGGATGGCATCACGGATCAGATTTAAGATTTGCTCTTGGCGCGGCGTCAGTTTTTGCATGATGTGGAATCCAGACTGGGTTTATATTCAGTCTGTAATTTTATACAGTATTTGCATCAATGCAAGATAATAATGGTCGGTTAATCCGGTTTTGTTCCGTTTTGTTGCATGGCAAGCCACTGTCAGCGTCATATTGATTGGTCATAATTGAAAATACCAATTAGCATCGATGGTCTGAAGCGCAACGCCAACCAGGAAAGTGTCGCTATGAAACGTCCCCGTTTTTTACCTGATGATTTCACTCTGGCCCTGATCGCCACGGTATCGACTGCCAGCTGGTTTCCGGCATCGGGCCGGATTGCCGTTGATTTCAATGTGTTGACCAACCTGGCGATCGGATTGCTGTTTTTCATGCATGGTGCAAAATTGCCGCGTGAAACGCTGCTGGCCGGTGCCCGACACTGGCGTTTGCACCTGACCGTACTGGCCTGCACGTTCGTCATGTTCCCCGCGCTGGGATTTATTCTGAAACCGGTGCTGGCACCGTTGATGACCCCGAATCTTTACACCGGCATGCTGTTTTTGTGCATGCTGCCGTCCACCGTGCAGTCGTCAATTGCCTTCACATCGGTGGCGCGCGGCAATGTGGCTGCCGCCATTTGCAGCGCCACGGCCTCCAATCTGCTGGGTATTTTTCTGACCCCGGCGCTGGTGGCACTGCTGCTGGTGACCGGCAGCGGCAGCACATCCTCGCTCGACGCTATCCTCAGTATCGCCCTGCAGTTGCTGCTGCCTTTTATTGCGGGCCAGATCGCGCGGCGCTGGATTGGGCTGTGGATTGAACGTCGTGCGGCGGCACTGAAATATGTCGATCAGGGATCGATACTGCTGGTGGTGTACACCGCGTTCAGCGAAGCGGTCAACCAGGGTTTGTGGCAGCAAATGCCGCTGCGCTCTCTGGCGGGTCTGTTGCTGGGCTGTGGAATTATGCTGGCTGCAATTCTGCTGCTGACCAAATTAGTGGCCAGAAAACTGGGGTTCAACACGGCCGATGAAATTGCCATCGTCTTTTGCGGTTCAAAAAAGAGTCTGGCCAGTGGTGTGCCGATGGCCAAGGTGCTGTTCGCCAGTCACACGGTTGGTGCGATTGTGTTGCCGCTGATGCTGTTTCATCAGATTCAGCTGATGGCCTGTGCGGTGCTGGCACAGCGTTATGCGAAACGGGTCGATCGAAAATGACAATGTCATCTAAAAGATTTCAGTCTCACTCAGATAACGCCATTTGCCCTCCGGCAGATTACCCAGTCTGACCTTGCCTATCCGCACCCGTTTCAATCCGATCACGGTTAAACCAACCATTTCACACATGCGCCGGATCTGGCGTTTTTTGCCTTCTCTCAAAATGAAGTTAAGCTGATCGTCATTCTGCCAGCGCACCTTGGCCGGCAGCAGTGCCTTGCCATCCAGCGACAGTCCGTGGTTCAATCGTTTCAGATCGGCGTCCGGCAGGCGTCCACCATGTGAATACGAGACCCGCACCAGATATTCCTTGTCAACCGAGGTATCCTGACCGATCAGATGTTTGGCGATACGGCCATCCTGGGTCAGCACCAGCAAGCCGGTGGAATCAATATCAAGCCGGCCGGCAGGCACCAGACTGCGCAGCTGGGTGGGATGGAAATGAATGGGCAGTGTATCTTCTTCCCAGCGGTTTTCAGCCTTGACCATGCAGATCGCCGGTTCATAGCCATCTTCGGCCTGACCGCTGACATAACCTACCGGCTTGTTGATCAGCACCGTGACACGTTTGGACTGTTCAGCCGCGGCCTGACGTTCAATGGTGACTTTCTGGCTGGGCAGGATTTTGGTGCCGAGTTCGGAAATGACCTTGCCATCCACCCGTACCCAGCCCTTGCTGATCCATTCATCCGCTTCGCGGCGGGAGCACAGTCCGAGCTCGGACATGCGTTTGGAAAGGCGCAGTGGTTCTTCGATATTCATAGTTTTTTAAATAGTCATTGCATCCAGCAGATCCGTTTCAAGCTGGATTTGCGTGCGTGCATTTTGTAAAGTGGCGCCGTCGACCAGAAACACATCCTCGACCCGTTCGCCAAGGGTCATGATCTTGGCAGTGTGCAGATTGATTTTATATTTGGCCAGAACCCGCGCGATTGAATACAACAGACCGTTGCGGTCGCTGGCGCTGACTGACAGCAAATAAAAGTTGCCGCGCTCGTCGGGACGCAGATCCACGGTCGGGCTGATCGGGAAGGTGCGCGACAGGCGTGACAGGCGTCCTTTGCTGGGTTGTGGCAGATCTGATTGCGTCGTCAGAATCTCGGTCAGTTCATGTTCGACCAGGCTGATGATGTCGCGATAGCTTTTGGAAAAAGCCGATGCGGAAATCAGAAAAGTGTCGAGTGCATAGCCGTGCTGCGTGGTGTGAATTTTGGCATCCAGGATACTGAAGCTCTTGGCATCAAAATAACTGCAGATTCTGGCGAACAGATCTGGCTGGTCTGGCGTGTATACGGCCACCTGCAAGCCTTCACCGATAGGCGCAGTGCGACATTTGACGACCGGGCCAGGACTGTTCACTTTGTCGCAGAAGGCGCGGGTTTGCCAGACAATATCGCTGGCTTCGTTGCGCAGGAAGTAAACCACGTCCAGCTTTTTCCACAATTCTTCGTGAGCGTTCTCAGGCAGACCGAACAGTCGCAGATTTTTCAGGGCCTCATCCTGGCGATTTTTCAGTTCGCGGTCCGGTGACGGAATTTCTCCGCCCAGGGCACGCAACGTCAGGTTGTACAGATCTTCGAGCAATTTGCCTTTCCAGGCATTCCAGACCTTTGGGCTGGTGCCGCGAATGTCGGAAACGGTCAGCAGATACAGCGCGGTCAGGTGGCGTTCATCTTTGACAGTCGTTGCAAAATGCTGAATGGTTTCAGGGTCGGACAGATCCTGTTTCTGCGCTACCTGAGACATCAGCAAATGATGTTCGACCAAAAACAGCACCAGTTCAGTATTTTCTTTGGAAATGTGATGGGTGCGGCAAAAGCGCAGTGCGTCAACCTTGCCCAGTACGGAATGGTCGCCGTTGCGCCCCTTGGCGATATCATGGAACAGGGCGGCTACGTACAGGATCCATTCCTGCGGAAAATTCGCGATCAGCTGGCTGCAGAACGGATATTCATGCGCATGTTCTGGCATGGTAAAGCGGCGCAGATTGCGCACCACCATCAGAATATGTTGATCGACCGTATAAACGTGAAACAGGTCGTGCTGCATCTGTCCGATGATATTGCGAAAGCTGGGAATATACCGGCCAAGGATGCTCATCTGGTTCATGCCGCGCAACGCGTGGGTTATACCCTGCGGCGCCTGCAGGATCTGCAGAAACAGGCTTTGATTGATCGGGTCGTGTCTGAATTTGCTGTCAATTTTGAAGCGGGCATGCCACAGTGCGCGCATGGTGGGTGCCGACATGCCCTTGAGTTCGGTGCGCAGGGACAGCAACAGGAATATTTCAAAAATGGCAGACGGGCGGCGTTCAAACAACTGCCGGTCGCGTACATCGACGAATCCGTTGATCTCGTTGAAATCATCATTGATGACTTGCGGTCTGGAGGAGGTGGCGAATAACTTGGCTTCGATATTTTGCAACAGGATATTGTTGAGTTGGGTAACTGCCTTGGCCGCCCAGTAGTAGCGCTGCATCAGTAATTCACTGGAGCGTCTGGTTGCGGTTGCTTCCATTCCAAATGTCTCGGCAATGGCAGTCTGTACGTCAAACACCAGCCGGTCTTCACGTCGTTTGGAGTGGATATGCAACCGGATGCGAATATCTTTGAAGGCGCGTTCATTGCGCTTTAACTGCCTTGCTTCGTGTCCGGTAATGAGGCCGCGTGCAGCCAGTTCCGTCCACGAATTACCCAGTCCGGCTGCCTTGGATATCCATAAAATCACCTGCAGGTCGCGCAGGCCGCCCGGACTTTCCTTGCAGTTGGGTTCCAGACTGTAGGGCGTGTCTTCATAGCGTACATGGCGTTGGCGCAGTTCCAGCGTTTTGGCAAGAAAAAATGCCTGCGGATTCATGGCGGCGCTGTACTGGTCTTTGAGAGCGCGAAATAATTTACGGCTGCCGGTAATGAGTCGCGCTTCGAGCAGACTGGTCTGCACCGTGATATCGGCGGCCGATTCAGTCATGCATTCATCGATGGTACGAATGCTGTGTCCGACTTCGAGTCCCAGATCCCAGAACTGCTGCACCAGCGACTCCAGTTTTGCCTGCAGCGTGTCATCTGCCGAATGCGGCAATAAAATCAGCACATCGACGTCAGAATAGGGAAACAGTTCGCCGCGGCCATAACCGCCCACGGCGATCAGACTGGCGTCACCAGGCAGCGCCAAAGTGTGCCAGAGCTCGATCAGTGCCACATCAACGCTGTGGCACAGATCATGCAGCAGCGCTTCTGGCCGTTTTTTGTTCTCGGAAAACGCGGCAACCAGTAACTGATGCCGCGCTTTGAGTTGCTCTTTTAACCTCAGTGCCAGTGGTTGCATGGATTTGGGTAAGTTAGAATTTGATGCCAAGAGAATCCGGAGGAGGGGGCGTGCCTGCTGAAACCGTCAGGACTTCATAGCCGGTTTCAGTCACCAGTACGGTGTGTTCCCATTGTGCAGAAAGACTGCGGTCTCTGGTTTTGATGGTCCAGCCGTCTGACATTTCACGGATTTCCTTGCGACCGGCATTGATCATCGGTTCTACTGTGAAAATCATGCCGGCTTTCATTTCTGCCAGGGTGCCAGGGCGACCGTAATGCAGAATTTGCGGTTCTTCGTGAAAGATTTTTCCGATACCGTGACCACAGAATTCGCGCACGACGCTGTAGCCGGCTTTTTCTGCATGCTGCTGAATGACATGGCCGATATCGCCCAGGTGATTGCCTGGTTTGATTTTTGATATACCCAGCCACATGCACTCAAAAGTGATCTGGGACAGCCGTTTGGCCATGATGGATGCGTCGCCGATCAGAAACATGCGACTGGTATCGCCGTGATAACCGTTTTTGATCACGGTAATATCGAGGTTGACCACGTCGCCGTTTTTGAGCATCTTGTCGCCTGGTATGCCGTGACAGATCACATCATTGACCGACGTGCAGATTGCCTTGGGGTAGGGGGTATAGCCGGGAGGGCAGTAATTGAGCGGGGCCGGGATGGTGTCCTGCACCTTGACCATGTATTCGTGACACAAACGGTCAAGTTCACCTGTTGTCACACCGGCGACCACGAACGGGGTAATGTAATCGAGGACTTCAGAACCCAGGCGGCCAGCGATACGCATGCCTTCAATGTCTTGTGCCGTTTTAATGCTGATTGGTTCCATTTTATTGCCTGAATTTTAATAGTGGTGCAGTGGGAGGATTTAATTTGTCAGCGGACCGGATGACTATGCGATGCACTTCATGCGACAAAATTTAAATGTGGTGCGAAATTATAGTCTATTTGCATCAAAACGATTCTGAATTGCATTTCTGACAGACCGGTACCGGCATCGACTTGTGGAATGATTAACAGGTGTGGTCATGAATCGGCAGATCGCACCTGTGAATCACGCCATTGTCTTGGTAATAAGGCTTGAGTAAAGCGACGCTTCTGGTGTAGAATCCTGCCCTGACTCGCGAATTGGTCGTGAGTTTGTAGGTCAATTGTAATTTTGAAATCGCGAATTCTATCGTTAAAAGGGTGCTCATTCGATGAGTCACTGATGGAATTCCAGACAAAACCCTGGAGAAAATTATGGCAGTAACAATGCGTGAAATGCTGGAAGCCGGTGTCCATTTCGGTCACCAAACCCGTTTCTGGAACCCAAAGATGGCACCGTACATCTTCGGTCACCGCAACAAAATTCATATCATTAATCTGGAAAAAACCCTTGGTTTGTACCAGGAAGCAATGAAATTCATCCGCCAGACCGCATCAAACCGTGGCACCATTCTGATGGTCGGCACCAAACGTCAGGCCCGTGATCTGATCGCTGCTGAAGCCAAGCGCGCCGGCGTGCCCTATGTAGACCAGCGCTGGCTGGGCGGTATGATGACCAACTTCAAAACTGTAAAAACTTCCATCAAGCGTCTGAAAGACATGGAAGCCCAATTACAGGAAGGCGCAGTTGAAAAACTGACTAAAAAAGAAGCACTGATGTTTGATCGCGAAATGGTCAAGCTGCAAAAATCCATCGGCGGTATCAAGGATATGGGCGGCGTACCTGACGCCATATTTGTGGTTGACGTTGGTTACCACAAAGGTGCGATCACTGAAGCGGCAAAACTGGGCATTCCTGTTATCGGCGTTGTCGATACCAACCATTCCCCAGAAGGCGTTCAGTTCATCATTCCTGGTAACGACGATTCTTCCAAAGCCATCGCCCTGTATGCCCGTGGTGTGGCTGATGCAATTCTGGAAGGCCGTGCCAACGCACTCAATGAAGTGGTTGAAGCAGTTAAAGCCGGTTCCGATGACTTCGTTGAAGTTTCCGAGCAGGTTTAAGGTACATATTAAAAGTCATCCTGCGATGACTTTGTAAAAAAGGGGCCGCTTAGCCCCTTTTTTTTAAGATGATTAATTAAATGGAATCAGGAGAGTAGCATGGCAGCGATTACAGCAGCGATGGTAGGTGAATTGCGCGCAAAGACAGATGCACCGATGATGGAGTGCAAAAAAGCATTGACCGAAGCAGAAGGCAATATGGATCGTGCGGAAGAAATTCTGCGTGTCAAATTAGGCGGTAAAGCGTCCAAGGCGGCGTCCCGCATTACTGCGGAAGGTGTGATTACTGCTCACGTGGCAGGCAATGTCGGCGCATTGGTTGAAATTAACTGCGAAACCGACTTCGTGACCAAAAATGATGAATTCCTGGCTTTGGCCAATGCCTGTGCCAAGCTGGTTGCAGAACATAACCCTGCCGACGTGGTTGCCCTGTCGGCATTGCCGCTCGGTGACAGCACAGTCGAAGTTGTGCGGACCACCTTGATCGGCCGTATCGGTGAAAACATGTCAATCCGCCGCTTTGTGCGTTTTGAATCTGCTGATAAATTGGCCACTTACCTGCACGGTACCCGGATCGGCGTCATTGTTGATTTCGCCAGTGCCAATGAACAGGTCGGCAAGGATGTTGCCATGCACATCGCTGCGATGAAGCCGGTCTCATTGTCGGTTGACCAGGTTCCAGCAGATCTGATCGAAAAAGAACGCTCGGTAGCGACACTGAAGGCAGCGGAATCGGGCAAGCCAGCCGATATCGCCACCAAAATGATCGAAGGTTCGGTACAGAAATTCCTGAAAGAAGTCTCATTGCTGAATCAGACGTTTGTTAAAAACGACAAACAAACCGTTGAACAGATGCTCAAAGCAGAGGCTTCAGCGGTAAAAGCGTTTAAGATGTTCGTGGTTGGCGAAGGCATCGAGAAAAAGCAGGATGATTTTGCGGCTGAAGTGGCTGCCCAGGTTGCTGCTGCTCAAAAGGCATAATTTCAGCAATATCCGGTTTAAAAATAAGAAAGTACCTATGAATTTAATTCTGACCAACAGAGGCAAAGCTCCCCACGGTGGCATGCACCGTTGGTCAGTTATTCAAAGTTATCGGTAATGTAGCGGGCCAATAGGCCCGTTTTTTTTAAATGTAGCCGGTAGCAGGGATCTGCAGGACCATCATAACCAGTTAAACACAGTGGAGAAAAAATGTTGAAAAAATCAGCTTACAAACGCGTACTACTGAAACTGTCTGGTGAAGCTTTAATGGGAGAAGATGCCTACGGTATCAATCGCGCAACAATCGAGCGCATGGTCGCTGATGTTGCTGAAATCAAGGAATTGGGCGTTGAGCTGGCCATTGTAATTGGGGGCGGCAATATATTCCGGGGCGTGGCTCCCGGTGCGCAGGGTATGGATCGTGCGACTGCCGATTATATGGGTATGCTGGCAACGGTGATGAATTCACTGGCACTGGCCGATGCCATGCGCCAGGTTGGCATCGTTGCGCGCGTGATGTCGGCGATTGCCATTGAGCAGGTTGTTGAGCCCTACGTCAGACCCAAGGCGCTGCAGTATCTGGAAGAAGGCAAAGTAGTGGTATTTGCTGCCGGTACCGGCAATCCGTTTTTTACTACCGATACCGCTGCAGCATTGCGCGGTGCGGAAATCGGGGCTGAAATCGTATTGAAGGCAACCAAGGTGGATGGCGTGTATTCGGCTGATCCGAACAAGGTGAAAGATGCGGTACGGTATACCACTATCAGTTTTGATGATGCTATTTCGCGTCAGCTGCAGGTGATGGATGCCACGGCATTCGCATTGTGCCGCGACCGCAATCTGCCGATCAAGGTATTTTCCATCGTCAAACCGGGCGCGCTGCTGCGCGTTATTCAGGGTGAGGATGAAGGCACACTGGTGCATGTCTGACGCGATGCGGCTTAATTCAAAAACGTTTTAATTGATTATTTAATTGCAGGAGAGACAAATGACTTTGGCTGATGTTAAAAAGAATACGGAACAAAGAATGCAGAAATCGCTGGAAGCGCTGAAAGCCGATCTGGCCAAAGTGCGTACCGGGCGCGCCCATGTTGGCATTCTGGATCATGTTCAGGTTGATTACTACGGTAACCCGACCCAGCTTACCCAGGTGGCCAACGTCACCCTGATTGATGCGCGCACCATCGGCGTGCAGCCATGGGAAAAGAAAATGGTTGCCGTGGTTGAAAAGGCGATCCGCGAAGCCGATCTGGGACTCAATCCTTCCACGCAGGGCGATATGATCCGTGTACCGACCCCGCCACTGACCGAAGAGCGCCGCAAGGAATTTGTGAAGCTGGTTAAGAACGAAGGTGAAGATGCCAAGATTGCCGTGCGCAATATCCGTCGTGATGCCAATGAAGCCTACAAAAAAATGTTGAAAGACAAAGACTGTTCGGAAGATGATGAGCGTCGCGCCCAGGATGATGTGCAAAAGCTCACCGACAAATTTGTCAGTGAAGTTGACAAGCTGATTTCTGAAAAAGAAAAAGAGCTTTTGACGGTATAAATCAGGACGATTGCACAGCCATGACTGAACCAAGTTCCACCATCGCCATCCCTGCCGTTGACGCGATACCTAAGCATATTGCCATCATCATGGATGGCAATGGGCGCTGGGCCACCAAACGGTTTATGCCGAGGGTGGCCGGGCACTCAAAAGGCGTTGATGCAGTGCGCGCCATCGTCGAGTCGTGTATTGAACAGGGTGTGAAATATCTGACCCTGTTTGCCTTCAGCTCCGAAAACTGGCGCCGACCCGAAGAAGAAGTGTCGATACTGATGCGTCTGTTCATGACCGCGCTGGAGCGGGAAGTCAACCGCATGCATGCCAACGATATCTGCCTCAAAGTCGTTGGCGATCTGACCCGTTTTCCGCTGCCGCTGCAGGAGAAAATTCAGCAGGCGCAACACAAAACCGCCAATAATTCCCGTCTTACAGTGACTATCTGCGCCAACTACGGCGGACGTTGGGATATTGTGCAGGCCATGAATCAACTGCGTGCCGCACAGCCAGATCTGTTGACGATTGAAGAGCAGCACCTGACCCCGTATCTGTCGATGGCGTATGCGCCCGAGCCGGATCTGTTTATACGGACCGGCGGCGAACAGCGCATTTCCAATTTCCTGCTCTGGCAGCTGGCCTATACTGAACTTTATTTTACGGATGCCTACTGGCCTGATTTTGGTCGCGCTGAACTGTTGGCCGCCATTCAATCTTACCAGCAGCGCGAGCGGCGCTTTGGACGCACCAGTGCGCAGTTGACCGAAACCAAGAAAGCTTCCTGATGTTAAAAACCCGCATTATCACAGCCATTGTGCTGTTGGCCGTGTTATTGCCGGTACTGTTCTTTGGTACCGCTGTCGAAGTGCTTGCCTTGAGCGCCGTATTTTTTGGCGCGGCCTGCTGGGAAGGCCTGCGCCTGTTTGGTCATAAACTGATTATTCCTGCAGCCTGTATCTGGACAGGGCTCTATGTCTGGCTGGGTTATACCGGTATTCCGGCCCAGTTCATGCTGGTCTGGCTGCTGGGCGTGCTGGCCTGGGTAATTCGCTTTATCCCGTCGCTGAAATTCGGGCTGCCTGCGACTGGCAGCGGCAATGTTTCAAACCGACTCTACAGCGCGATGTATCTGGTTTCGGTGATGGCCTGTTTTTTGGCCATGCTGGTGTTTCAGCGTCATTCAGCCATGTATCTGTTGTCGGTAATGGTCATTGTCTGGGTTGCTGATATCGGCGCCTATTTTTTCGGCAAGGTGTTCGGCAAGCGCAAGCTGGCACCGACGATTTCACCCGGAAAATCATGGGAGGGGGCGCTGGGCGGGTGGATTTCGGTACTTGTCCTGGGCGCACTCAGTACACAGATTTCTTTTTTCGCGGACACCTTTTCGGTGACCGTACAGCAGCGCTGGGGCTGGTCTGGTTTAGGTCTGGCGTTGAGTGCCCTGAGTGCGGCCAGTGTCTGTGGGGATCTGGTCGAGTCGCAATTAAAGCGGCGCGCGCAGATGAAAGACAGCAGCAATTTATTGCCGGGACATGGCGGCGTGCTGGATCGCATCGATTCGCTGATTCCGGTGCTGCCATTGGCGATGTTGATTATTGAACTAAGTACCAGACCATGAAACAGAAAATCACGATTTTAGGTTCTACCGGTTCCATCGGTGTTTCTACACTCGATGTGATAGCACGTCATGCAGATCGGTACCAGGTCGTCGCCCTGACGGCGCATACCCGCGTTGACGAGCTGGCGCGGCAGTGTGCGCAATTTCAGCCCGAATTTGCCGTCGTCGGTACGGCCCAGGCAGCTGAGCAACTGAAAACCAGACTGGTCGCCCATAACCTGAAAACCATCGTGTTGTACGGTGCCTCAGCCCTGTGTGAAGTGGTGCTGCGCGCTGATGTGATTATGGCGGCGATTGTCGGTGCTGCCGGATTGGCGCCAACGCTGGCTGCTGCGCAGGCCGGCAAAAAGGTGCTGCTCGCCAACAAGGAAGCGCTGGTCATGTCGGGGCAGCTGTTTATGGATGCGGTCGCTGAGCATGGTGCCACACTGCTGCCCATTGACAGTGAACACAACGCCATTTTTCAATGCCTGCCCCATGATTTTAAACGTTGTCCCGCACAGCAGGGCATTGCCAAAATACTCCTGACTGCTTCAGGTGGTCCGTTCCTGAACCGCTCACTCGACTCATTGCATGACGTCACACCGGAGCAGGCCATCGCGCATCCGAACTGGGTGATGGGTAAAAAAATCTCGATCGATTCCGCCACCATGATGAACAAGGGACTGGAAGTGATCGAGGCGCATTGGCTGTTCGGCACGCCGGTCGAGCAGATCGAGGTGGTGATTCATCCGCAAAGCGTGATTCACTCCATGGTGTCGTATGTGGATGGTTCGGTGCTGGCGCAGCTTGGTAATCCTGATATGCGTACGCCGATCGCTTATGGGTTGGCCTATCCGGAACGGATTGCCTCCGGCGTCAATCAGCTCGATATAACCAAAATGGCGCAGCTCAGTTTCCAGCAACCCGACCTGAAGCAATTTCCCTGTTTAGCTCTGGCATTCGATGCGCTGCGTGCCGGGGATACTGCACCTGCTATCCTGAATGCGGCCAATGAAGTGGCCGTGCAGGCATTTCTGGACAAGAAAATCGGATTTTTAAAAATTCCGGAACTCATTGCTGAAGTCATGAACCGGGTCGCAAACCGTCGCGTTACGGATCTGGCCGGCATCATGGAACAGGACGCCCTGGCCCGCATCGCTGCCAACCTGCTGATCAATTGATATGGATTTCCTTCAGACCGTTCTCGCCTTCCTGTTTGCGCTTGGCATACTGATTGTGTTCCATGAGTTGGGACATTACTGGGTGGCGCGACTGTGTAATGTCAAGGTGCTGCGATTTTCACTGGGCATGGGCAATGTTATCTATTCACGCCGTTTTGGACCGGATCAGACTGAATGGGTTGTCTCGGCCGTCCCGCTCGGTGGCTATGTCAAGATGCTGGATGCACGTGAAACGGAAAATGGAGAAATCAGTCAGGCCGACATGAGCCGGGAATTTACCACGCAGTCAGTCTGGAAGCGCATTGCGATTGTAGTCGCAGGACCGCTGGCCAATTTTGTTTTGGCTATTCTTTTATTGACCACGCTGTTCATGATCGGTGTGCCGGAACCAGTCGCCAAACTGCGTGCTCCTGACAGTGCAACAGTGGCCTATCGCATGGGTTTGCGCGGCAACGATCTGGTGACCGGCGTGAACGGCAAGCCGATCCGGTTCTGGTCGGAACTGCGCTGGGCAATGCTGGAAAGCGCCATTGAAAAACAGCCTGTCATCTTGACCGTCAAGCCGACCGGCACTAGCGAAACCGTGCAGGTCATCGTCCCGCTCCAGCAGTTGTCAACTGAGGATATTGAAAGCGATTTTCTGGGCAGGCTGGGTATGAATCTGGCGCTTTCCGAAGCCCAGTTGGGCAATCTGATGGAGGGCAGTCCGGCCCTGCTCGCGGGCCTGCAAAAAGGCGACGTCATTATTGAAATTGATGGCAAAACCATTTTGGACAACCGGGATCTGATTGAAACGGTACGGGCCTCACCCGGTAAATTACTCCATGTCAAAGCCAGACGGGCAGGTGCAATACTTGAGTTTTTGGTAACGCCATTGTCGGAAAAAACCGAACAGGGAATCATCGGCAAGTTAAAAGTCGAAGTCAGTTCTGCACCTGAAATGCAGAATCACAGTGATTCCCTGTCTGACGCACTGCCCAAAGGCATGGAGCGTACCTGGAGTGCGAGCATACTGACATTGAAAATGATCGGGAAAATGATACTGGGTGAAGTGTCGCTTAAAAATATTACCGGTCCATTGACCATAGCGGACTATGCCGGCCAGTCGGCCAAAACCGGATTGGTCAGCTATCTCAGCTTCCTGGCATTTATCAGTATAAGTCTGGGCGTAATGAATTTACTGCCCATTCCTGTATTAGACGGCGGACATTTGTTGTATTATTCGCTGGAAGTTTTAACTGGGCGACCGGTTTCAACGCGAATATGGGAAATGTCCCAGCGTGCCGGGTTGGCCGTTTTGCTGTTATTGATGGTGATTGCGTTTTATAACGATATTGTCAGATTACTTCCAGCCTGAACCCGCCAACAGTGACACGCGATGATGATCTGCACCTTTGCTAAATAAGAATACTGTTAAAGAACACTTGCCAATGAAATTACAATCTGGGTATTTTCCTCTTCCAAATTTTCCGCGCCGTTTGATTGCCGTTGCTGCCTTTGCCCTGTTGGGCAGTGGCTCTGCTTTGGCTGTGCAGCCATTCGTCGTCAAGGATATCCGGGTAGAAGGTGCGCAAAGAACTGAGGCCGGCACCATTTTCAGTTATTTGCCGGTCCGTGTTGGTGATACGTTTACGGATGAAAAAAGTACGGCTGCGATTAAATCGCTGTATGCAACCGGATTTTTCAAGGATGTGCAGATTGAAGTGCAGGGCGATGTTCTGGTCGTGGTTCTGGAAGAACGTCCTTCCGTTGCACTGGTCGAATTCACCGGTATGAAAGAATTTGAAAAAGACGTGCTGATCAAGGCGCTCAAAGAAATCAATGTGGGCGAAGGCCGGATTTTCGACAAGGCGTCGGTCGATCGCGCCGAGCAGGAGTTGAAGCGCCAGTATCTGTCGCGCGGTCTGTACGGCGTTCAGGTGAGCACCACTGTGACACCGATTGAGCGTAACCGGGTCAATATCAATTTTATTGTTGATGAAGGCGAAGTGGCACGCATCAAAAAAATTACCTTTATCGGCAACAAGGCCTTTTCCGACAGTGAGTTGCAGGACCACATCAAGCTGACCACGCCAGGCTGGTTTACCTGGTACAGCAAGTCCGATCAGTATTCCAAGCAAAAGCTGTCAGGCGATCTGGAATCCCTCAAGTCGTTTTACCAGAATCGCGGCTATATCGAAATGAATGTGGAATCAACCCAGATTTCGATCACCCCGGATAAAAAAGACATCTACATCACCATCAACATGACAGAAGGTGAGCAGTACACGGTGACTGACATCCGGCTGGCAGGCGAAACCTTCGGTCGTGATGATGAATTCAAGTCGCTCATTACGTTGCAGTCCGGTGAAACCTATTCGGCGGCCAAGTTAACTGAGAGCACCAAGCGCATTACTGACCGCATGGGCAATTTTGGCTATGCCTTTGCCACCGTCAACGCCAATCCGGATGTGGACCGTGACAAGAAAGAAGTCGCCTTTACCATTTTCCTGGATCCAGGCAAGCGGGTTTATGTGCGCAAAATCGGTTTTGCAGGCAATACGACAACCCGTGATGAAGTCATTCGCAGGGAGTTCAGACAGTTTGAAGGCTCCTGGTACGATGGTCAGAAAATCAAACTCTCGCGTGACCGGGTGGAACGCCTGGGCTTTTTCAAGGATGTCACCATTGAAACGCCGGAAGTGGCCGGCAGTTCGGACCAGATTGATGCCAATCTGAATGTCACTGAAAATCCGACCGGTAACTTCACCCTGGGTGCCGGTTATTCGCAGGCGCAGCACTTTACCATTTCAGGTGGTCTGTCCAAGAGCAATGCCTTTGGCAGTGGCGATACGATTTCAATCAACGTCAACACCAGTCAGATCAATCGTACGATTGCCCTGTCGCGCTATGAGCCTTACATCACCGATGAAGGCATCAGCCGCAGCGAGGAAATCTATATGCGCACCAACACCGCGCCGATCGGCAGTGTGGGCAGTTATAACGTCAGGTCGGTGGGTACTGATATGCGTTTTGGTGTGCCGTTCACCGAGCTCGATACCGTGTTTTTTGGGCTGGGCGTTGAGCATACCGTAGTTGAAACCAACATCGGCAGTCCATACCGCTACCAGAAATATGTTTCCGATTATGGCAATGGGAAAATTTTCTACGTTCCGGAAAATCCGGTTACCGGCGCGCCTGCCTTTATTGATGAAGTGCCAGGTGTTGCCAATACCAATGCGTTCCCGATGACGATCGCCTGGCAACGCGACAGTCGCGACAGCCCGATCACACCAAGTGTCGGCAGTTATCAGCGCGCCAACCTGGAAGTGTCCGTACTGGGTGAATTGAAGTACATGCGTTCCGTTTATAACCGTCAGTATTACCAGCCCTTGTTCAATAACTTTGCAACCCTGGCATTAAATGGTGAAATTGATTACGGACGTGGCCTCAATGGCAATCCCTACCCCATCTTTAAAAACTGGTATGCAGGTGGTATTGGTTCGGTGCGTGGCTTCGAAACAGCGTCGCTGGGCAGCAAAGATCCGGTCACAGGCGATTCAACCGGTGGTGCATCGCGCCTGATCCTGAACGCCGAATTACAATTCCCGTTCCCTGGTTCGCAGGGTGACCGTTCGCTGCGCTGGTTCCTGTTCACGGATGCCGGTAATGTCTACGATGAAGGCGCTGCTTTCCGTGGCGGAGTCAAGTCTGCATACGGTCTTGGTATTCAATGGCTCTCTCCGATGGGACCGCTCAAGCTGAGTCTGGCCCATGCAATCAATGCAACAGAACTGGATCGTAAAAAACCATTCGACTTCCAGATCGGCGGGGGTTTCTAAGTTGCCATTTAAAAGCTATCATGCTGTAGTTTTGTAAGAAAATAATTTCTGCGGAGAATGATCTTGAAACAATATGCCATGTCATCGTTGAAGCATTTTTTGATTGCCTCTGGCTGTATGTTGGTCCTGCTCGATGCCTCGGCGCAGGAAACCAAAATTGGCTACGTCAGTACTGAGCGCATCCTGCGCGAGTCAGAGCCAGCCAAAGCCGCCGAAGCGCGGATGGAAAGCGAATTTTCCCAGCGCAGAAAAGATCTTCAGGACTTTGCTGCAAAGATCAAGGGAATGGCTGAAAAACTGGACAAGGATACGCCGGTGCTTGCCGAGACTGACCGCGTAAAACGTCAGCGCGAACTGGCCGACATGGATCAGGATTTTCAGCGCAAACAAAGGGCTTATCGTGAAGATGTGAGCCAGCGCATGAATGAAGAAACCGCCAAGTTGAATGAACGTACCACCAAAATAATCAGACAGATTGCCGAGTCGGAAAAATACGATGCGATTTTGCAGGATGGCGTCTACTTCAGTCCCCGTATCGACATTACTGAAAAAGTGATGAAAGCCTTGAACAAATAATGAATGGCATGCAGCTGACTGACCTGGTCGAACGTCTGGGTGGTCAAATAATCGGTGATACCGATCTGGTTGTGGTTGGTATCGCTCCGCTGGAACACGCTGACGCACGCAGTCTTACCTTTCTGTCCAATCCCAAATTACGCAAAAAAGCCTGCGATACGCAGGCCGCTGCCATCATCATTAAACAAAGCGACGCCGAGTTTGTGCAACAGTCACAGTACCGCGGTGCGTTGATTATTGTTGATAATCCCTATGCCTGGTTTGCCCGGGCTGCGCAGTGTTTTGAAGAACTGGACCGCAAACCGCTCGTTCCCGGAATTCATCCAACCGCCTTTGTTGATCCGGCTGCGACAGTTGCTGCAAGTGCAGTTATTGGGCCGCTGGTCTGTATTGAAGCCGGCGCTGTGATCGAAGACCATGTGCAGATTGATGCCGGCTGTTTTGTCGGACATGACACCAGGATCGGCATCCAAAGCCGCCTGCATGCCAATGTCACGGTGCACTATGGCTGTCGTATCGGCCAGCGTGCCATCATTTATTCGGGTGCCGTAGTCGGCAGCGACGGGTTTGGTTTTGCCAACGAAGCAGGGCGCTGGATCAAGATTCCGCAAACCGGTGGTGTGCAAATTGGTAACGATGTTGAAATCGGCGCCAATACCTGTATTGATCGCGGTGCGCTGTCTGATACGGTGCTCGAAGACGGCGTCAAGCTGGACAATCAGATTCAGATCGGTCACAACTGTCATATTGGCGCCAATACCGCCATGGCCGGCTGCGTTGGTGTGGCTGGCAGTGCCATTATCGGTCGCAACTGTACTTTCGGCGGTGCGGCGATGGTGCTAGGTCATCTGAGCATCGCAGACAATGTCCATATTTCTTCCGGCAGCATGGTGTCGCGTTCGATTGTCGAACCTGGTCAGTACACCGGATTTTATCCGCTGGCCAAAAATGCCGACTGGGAAAAATCGGCTGCCATCGTGCGCAATCTCGATGCCATGCGCGACAAGATACGCAGTATGGAAAAGGCCCTGCAGGCACTGACCGAAGCGAAGAATTCAGAAACACCAAAATAAGCAAATCAAATCGACCATCGAAAGAATTTATGACGACTCTGGACATCAATCAAATCAAAGAATATTTGCCGCACCGTTATCCCATGTTGCTGGTGGATCGGGTTTTGCATTGGGAATCCGGAAAAAATATTACAGCGATTAAAAATGTCACCGTCAACGAAGAGTTTTTCAACGGCCATTTTCCCAACAAGCCAGTCATGCCAGGTGTGCTGATGATCGAAGCCATGGCGCAGGCTGCTGCACTCCTGTCATTTTTAACCATGGGTCAGAAACCGGATGAAAATACGATTGTGTATTTTCTTGGGATCGACAATGCCCGCTTCAAGCGTCCGGTCGAACCGGGTGACCAGTTGAAACTGGAGGTGGAAATCGTCAAGGTGGCGCGTGGCATCTGGAAGTACAAAGCGCGCGCAACGGTGGATGGTCAACTGGCCGTTGAAGCCGACATGATGTGTACCATGCGCAGCAAAGAAGATGGAAAAGCCAAACCGGAGCAACCCCAAGCAGCGGAGCAATAATGAGCAAAATCCATTCAACTGCGATTATTGACAAAGAAGCGAGTCTGGATAGCACGGTTGAAGTGGGTGCGTACAGCATCATTGGCCCGCATGTCCAGATCGGTGCCGGCACCAAAATCGGACCGCATGTCGTAATCGAAGGCCATACCCGCATCGGGTGCGACAATACTTTTTTTCAGTTTTCGTCGATAGGTGCAGCGCCTCAGGATAAAAAATATGCCGGCGAACCGACTCTGCTGGAAATCGGCGACCGAAACACCGTACGCGAATTCTGTACCTTCAATCTGGGCACGGTTCAGGATGGTGGTATTACCCGGATCGGCAGCGACAATCTGATGATGGCCTATGTGCACATCGCGCATGACTGCCAGGTTGGAAACAAAACCATTTTTGCCAATAACGCGTCGATCGCAGGGCATGTGGAAGTCGGCGACTGGGTCATTCTCGGCGGCTTTGCCGGCGTGCACCAGTTCTGCAAAATTGGCGCGCATGCCATGCTGGGCATGAATACCAGCCTGACTCAGGATGTGCCTCCGTTTCTGATCCTGTCCGGCAATCCGGCCGCAGCGCATGGCCTCAATATTGAAGGATTGAAACGGCGTGACTTCAGCCGCGAGCAGATTAACGGCATCCGTCAAGCCTACAAATTGCTGTACAAATCCAAACTGACGCTGGATGAAGCCAGAGTTGCCATGCAGCAGGCGCAGCTTGAACACCCTGCCGCGCACGACGCCATTCAACTCATGCTCTCGTTTTTGGATACGTCCACACGTGGCATAGTACGCTGATGACCCGCAAGATCGCCGTGGTGGCAGGAGAGAGTTCGGGCGATTTGCTCGCCAGTCGGCTGCTGTCAGGGCTGCGCCCGGCACTGCCCGATGCCCATATCCACGGCATTGGTGGCAAGCACATGGCCGAATACGGATTTGCCTCCGACTTCCCGATGGAGACGCTGTCGGTGCGCGGTCTGTTTGAAGTGCTCCGGCACTATCGCGAAATCAAGGGCGTACAAACCAGTCTGACTGAACAGCTGCTTGCAGAACGGCCTGACGTTTTTATTGGTGTCGATGCGCCGGATTTCAATTTCACGGTTGAACAGAAACTCAAGGAAGCCGGCATTCCAACCGTTCATTTCATCGGCCCTTCAATCTGGGCCTGGCGCGCCGGTCGGATTAAAAAAATCATCAAATCGGTTTCACACATGCTGGTTATTTTTCCGTTTGAACCGGAAATCTATCAGGCAGCCAATATACCGGTGACTTATGTCGGTCATCCTCTGGCAGAAATGTTGCCGCTGCAACCCGACATGAACAAGGCGCGTCAGGAGCTGGGCCTGCCGCTGGATGCGACCGTGGTGACGATCATGCCGGGCAGCCGGCTGTCGGAAATTCATTACCACACTGAAGCCTTTATCGGTGCTGCAAAACTGCTGTTGCAGCGTGATCCGACTATCCACTTTGTGGTGCCCATGGCTGGCAACCGTCAGCGCACTGCCTATATTCAGCGTGTGGTCCAGGCCGAATTGTCCGATGTCCCGATTTTGCTTATCGACGGTCGTTCACACACGGCCATTACTGCGGCCAACAGTGTGCTGGTTGCTTCGGGGACCGCAACGCTGGAAGTGGCACTGCTGAAAAAGCCGATGGTGATAGCCTATAAACAGATGTGGGCCACCTGGCAGATCATGCGCCGCATGGGCTATCAACCCTGGGTAGGATTGCCGAATATTCTGGCCCGTGAATTTCTGGTGCCGGAATTGTTGCAGGACGCTGCAACCCCCGAGGCGCTGGCTGATGCGATCTGGCAGCAACTGCATGACGATAAACTGGTCAACCGGTTGCAGCAGCGCTTTCTGGATATGCATCACAGTTTACTGCGTGACAGCGCCAAAGAAAGCGCGCAGGCTATACTGCAGATCATCAACAAATAAAGAGTAGTGATCATGTTCATCGATTCGCACTGTCATCTGGATTTCCCCGAACTTTCAGAACGTCTGCCCGAGATACTGGCAACCATGCAGGTCAACCGGGTTGAGCGTGCCCTGTGCGTGGCAGTGGATCTGCCCGATTTTCCGCGCGTGCTGGCGCTGGCCCAACAGTATCCTCATCTGTACGCATCGGTTGGGGTTCATCCGGATTACGTCGATACGCCCGAGCCGACAGTGCAGCAACTGGTGGATTTGTCTGATCACCCCAAAGTCATCGCCATCGGTGAAACCGGACTTGATTATTTTCGCCTGACTGGAGACCTGGAATGGCAGCGCAAGCGGTTTCGCACCCATATTGAAGCCTCACGCATTACCGGAAAGCCGCTCATTATCCATACCCGTGCAGCATCGGAAGATACCATCAATATCATGCGGGAAGCCGGTGCCGGTGTGGAGCAGGGTGGTGCAGGTGGTGTGATGCATTGTTTTACCGAGACGCTGGACGTGGCGCTGGCGGCAGTGGAGCTGGGCTTTTATATTTCCTTTTCCGGCATCCTGACTTTCAAAAGTGCCAGGCAGATTCAGGAAGTGGCCAAAGCCTTGCCGCTGGAGCGCATTCTGATTGAAACCGATTCGCCTTATCTGGCGCCGGTGCCGCATCGCGGAAAAATGAATGAGCCGGGGTGGGTGAAGCATGTTGCCGAATATCTGGCTGATCTCAGGCAAATTCCTCTTGCTCAGGTCGAGCAGCAAACTACCGAGAACTTCTTCAAGTTATTCAAACTCGCTCCAGCCTGACTGGTTGCACGTCAACCCGTCCTAGTAGTCAGTCAACCTAATTTCTGTAGTTAGAAATTGATGGATTTTTTTGTCTGGCAAGGCGTGAGGACGCCGCTTAGCTAGCTAAGCAAGGACGAGCAACGAAGCCAGGCGAAAAAAGACACG
>Ga0316222_1001314_pt1 | contig 30931 bp, 20 predicted proteins | sample TBH18011metaG_FD_206008 | JGI IMG/M metagenome (GOLD analysis project Ga0316222, IMG submission 206008) | Freshwater microbial communities from Trout Bog Lake, Wisconsin, USA - TBH18011 | ecosystem: Environmental > Aquatic > Freshwater > Lake > Hypolimnion/Profundal zone | place: USA: Wisconsin... | reverse complement strand
ACTACTGCGCCGGGGTGTTCGTGTTCGCGGAGGACGGGGTGAAAAGGTCGCCCATGGTGCGGAAGGGATGGAGGGGGAACAGGAAAATCTCCGGGACATAGACCGGGGTGGTGCGGGGATTGCCGAGCGAGCCGGTCACACGGTATTCGAACACCTTGCTCAGCGGCCGCAGCGCGGTGCTGATGAAGTAGCCGAGCAGCGGCGTGTTGCGCAGCATTTCCAGGGTGACGCGGGCATCCACCTGCTGCTGCAGGTTGATGGTGCCGCGGTATTCCACGCGGGACATGGTGGAGCGGATGATGAGGGAATCGGTGGCGAGCACGCCGTTGGTGGTGATGAAATCCGCGGCGGCCTCGGTGGCGCGGTTGTTGCCCAGCCCGGGCGATACTTTGTTAAGCACCGGGGACAGGATGCCGAACACGGGGATGTCCCAGATCAGGCCGTCGCGCAGGACGGCATGGCCGCGGCCCTGCCAGCTTTCCACGGTTTCGGTGCTGGCGTTGGTGATGTCCACCCAGCCGGAGAGGCGGCCTTCGAGCCGGTTGGTGGGGGAGTCCAGATCGGTGGCCAGCAGATGAAGGTCGGCATTGGTGACGGTGAAGCTGAACCGGTAATCGGCCCCGGGATGGGCGGGCCGGAAGTCGAAGACGGCCCAGCCGTGGCTGTCGCCGTCATAGAATCGGGCGGACATGTTGGTGAGGATGAGGATCTGGCCCAGCCAGTGGATGGTGCCGGTGAGTTGCGGCGAGGCGAGCCTTTCCCAGCGGAAGGGGGCCGGTTGCAGGACTTCAAAGGTCAGGTCGGCATCGGTCACTTCGCGGTCGCCGTCCATCCGGGTTTGCAAGGCGACGCCGCCATTGACGCGGGCGGTGGGCGGGGCGAGGAACTGGTAGGGCTCCACGGTGCGGGCGGTTTTGGGGCCGATGGCACGGGCGGCCACCATGGGTTCGGCGGTGCTGAACCCGTTGGTGAACCAGATCCAGCGCGTGTTCAGATCCAGCGTGACCCGGTCGGCGGTAATAATCTGACTGCCGCTGGCACGGGCGAGGCGGGGGTTGAAGAAATGGGCGATCAGCCCGCGATAATCAAAAGCCGCCGCCACGTTTTCAATCCATTGACCCCGCACGGCGAAATTCGTGGCGGCCAGATGCCCGGTGGCGGAGAGGGTGGCGAGGTTCCGCAGGTCACCCTGAATGGCGGCGTCCAGCGCCAAGGGTTCGGTGAAGGTGCAGATGGCAAAGCCGCCGGCGGCATTGGTCTGCGGGAAAAGGGGGCGCAGCGAATCGGGGTCGAACCGGCCCGCCAGTCCGCCGGTGAATTGCCCGGTGACGCCATCCCCGGCCAGATGCAGGCCGAGTTTTGTCCGGCCGGAGGCCAGTTGCAGGTCGGGCAGTTGCCAGACCAGATGGGAGCAGGCGAAGTGGGAACACGCCACGTCCACGGGCAGGTTCGCCACGGTCATATTGGTGAAGGCAAATTCGCCTTGGACAGCCAGGGCGGACAGAAGGTTGGTGTCGTCGCCAGCCGTTGCCGGTATCACCAGTTGTCCGGTCAACCGGAGCACCGGCGGTTCGGCCCAGGTGACTTGCGCCAACCGGTCCCGGGTCTGGGGGGGGAGCAGGCGGTTGAGGGCGTGGGGATCGCAGCGGGAGTCCGCGGAGAAGTGCAATTCCCGCGTGGCCACATTCCAGCTGGCACCGGCGGTCAGGCTGCCGCCGCCGAGGCGGGCGGTCAGATGGTTCACGGACAGTCCGGGGAATTGCCAGGCGCCGTCCGCCGTGATTTCCCGGGCGGCCAGTTCCGGCGTTTGCACTGCATCCATCCGGGTTTGCCACGTGAGCCGCCAGGAGGCGAGATTGGTCCAGCCGCCGGGGTTGCCCGTGAGCGTGGCGGTGGTGAGGGCCGGGGCATCATTGGTGGTGATTTGGGCGTCGAACCGGAAGTTTTTGATTTCGCCCCGGGGGGGGGCGGCGGAGCGGGCGCGGGCGGTTTCCATCTGCACGGTCAAGGCCGGCCACCGGTCCAGCGGAACGGCTTCGGCGGCGAGAGTGAGGAGCCCTTGGTTGAGGCTGCCCCACGGCGTGATGGCATTCGACGAGGTGAGCCGCACGTTGAATTGCGGCCAGTAATCCAAGCGCAACGGGCGGGCTTCGGCCGTGAGGGCGGTCTGTTCAAACCGGCCCCACGGGGTGACGGCGGCGGGCACCGTGGCGGTGAGGCGCAGATCAAAACTGCTGATGTTTTGCGCATCGCCCTGGACGGTGAGCTTCAATTCCGGCGGTTGGGACAGTTTGATTTTTTCCAGGGTGGCGACCAGTTGTTCCAGCCGGGCCGGGAATTCCGGGGCGGCCGGGGCGGCCGGGGCGGGCGTGACGGGTTTGCCGGCGGACCAATTCCAGCGGGCCATTTGGGTGGCATGGCTGATCTCGGCGTCCATGCCGAGGCGGGTGCCGGCCACGGTGGCGGTGCAATGTTCGAGCGTCCAGGTATCATCGGGGCCGAAGCGCAGATTGAGCTGGAGGTTGGTGACCGTAAGCGGGGTGGCGGGGGTGAGCGGCCAGGTGATGGTGCCGTCCCGCAGCAGGAAGCCGCTGACCTGGAGCTGGCGGTGCCAGAGGGCGGCCCAGTCCAAGTGTAATTGCACTTCCCGGGCGGCTAGGGCCGGGCCGCCGGTGACGCCGCTTTGGTTGGCGGAGACGTTTTCGGCCACGATGCCGCGGAGCAGGCGCAATTGCAGCCGGGAGAAATCGAGCCGCACGCCGCGTTCCTGCAGGGCGGCCACAAGACGGACTTTCAGGAAACCGGGGAGGCCGACCTTGTCGAACCACGCGAGGGTGCAGACGAGCGTGAGCACGACGAGCCAGACCGTGAGGCGGAACCAGCGGAAACCGATGCGGCATTTGCGCCAGAAGCCGGCCATATCACCGGGGGTCCGGCGGGATGGTCAGCCCGGCCAGGACATATTGGAACAGCAGCGGAGGAAAGACGCAGACCCAAGTCTCGCCGTCCAGGTTCACGCTGGCCAGGGCGGTGTGAATGTCGCTGCGGCTGATCTCGAGGCCGAAGTTCACCGAATATTTTTCCCCGGTCTTGAGGAGGAAGGTGATGGAGAGATTGGCGGGATCGAGACCGAAGGTTTCCGGGGTGGTCACCGCATGACCGACCCAGCCGGCCACGGCGAGGTCGCTGAAATAGAGGGCGGCGGTGTCCACGGCGGCCATGTCGAACTTGGCGGCGGTGCCGGCGGAATCGGCGGTGGGGAGCCACTTGCCTTCGCCCAGGTGGAGGATCTGGCGGGTCTTGCCGCTTTGCGTGAGGATGATGCGGGCGATGTTGGTGGTGGCGAAGTGCCAGATGTGGCGTTCGCGGAATCCCCAGCCTTCCTTCACGAGCAGGTCGCCGAGGGTGTTCCGGTCCAGGGCGTAGACGGAATTTTCGCCGTCGAGTTTCACATAGACGCGGTTGGTGTCGACGGTGCCGAAAGACAGGCGGGCGAGGGTGCTGTTGGTATCGCCGGGCACGGCGCGCAGGGTGATCTGCTGCGCGGGCGGATTGAGACCGTATTTCTGGAGATCCGTGGGAGTGTTGTTATCCTTCACGAACTCGGCGATCCGGAGGGAGTCGATGGCCTTGATGCATTCCTGCGCGGCCGGCCGGCTGGCCGGATATTTTTCCCCGGCCACGGCCCACTGGTTTGAGCTCAGCCGCTGGAGGGTAAAGGTGTCGGCACCGGTCATCTCAATCTCCGCCACGGGGGCGGTCAGGCGGGGCAGCACGCGGGGGTCGCGGAAGTCATTGAAGGTGCCGCGCCAAGGGGCGAGAATTTCGCGGGCGACGGTCACGACAGAGGCGAGGCCTTCCCGGCGGGCGTAGAACTGGTCGGGATTCTCGGGCGTGGGTTTGCCGGCGTGGAGGGCGGTGATGAGATTGGTGCCTTGGCCGAGCCAGACATCGAGGTCGGCGGGTTGCAGTCCGTAGCCGGCGAGGTCGGCATGCGGATCATCGGTCACGAAGCGGGCGCTCCGGGCGGTGTGCAACTGTTTCAAGGCGGTGGCGAGCTGGTCGCCATCGGCGCGGGCGGGCAGGGGACGGGTGATGCGCCAGCCCTGGTTGGTACCGTCGCGATGGAGTTCAATGACCTTGGTGCCATTGGTGATGACGATCCAGTCGAAGTCCTGGGCGAGGGGCAGGAGCGCATTGTCGCGCCAGTCATCGACGGAATGCGGGAGGAGCGCCAGCCAGGCGGCGTCGGTCACGAGGACGGCATCGCTGCCCACGACCTGGAGGTAGACCTGGTCACCGAGGGCGGTGGGATTGCCGATGCGCAACTGCCATTGCTGGCCGCCGGCGGTGAGGGCGAGGGTGAAGCGGGGATTGGCGAAGCCGAACTCGGCGGCGGCGTTCGTGCGGGCCGGCAACTCGGTGCCGGCGATGCGGCTGGCCGGGGCGAGCCCGGCGAGGGTGGTGAGCAGAGACTGGATGGTGGCGGCCCGGGCGGGGCCGCGCTGGGCGGGCTCGAGTTGCCAGCCGGAATTGGTGAGGCTGGCGCCGATGGCGAGGGCGCCGGCGGGAATCACCTGGATTTCCGTCACCGCGGCGGCGCGCAGGCCGGGCAGGACGTTTTCGCTGACGGGAGCGGCCGGCTGGAGATATTTCTCCACGACCCAGACGAAGGCGAGCAGCGACGCGGCCAGGGCGAACCAGATGGCGGTGGTTTTGGATTTCATTTGCGGCGGGCGAACCAGACCAGCCAGCCCAGCAGCAGGGCGCCGCCGGGGAGGGCGCCGAGGAGGAGCCAGCGGAGCTGCCGCTGTTGCGCGGTGGTGATCTGCAGGCGGAATTCGGTGACGGGGTGCGGGCCGATGCCATCGACCAACTGGGGCTGTTCCAGCAGCCAGTTGAGGGCGGCATCCAGGAAATCGCGGTTGGCCCCGCCTTCGCCGCCTTCGATGTAATGGTTCGCGAGGAAAATGTCATCGCCGACCACAACGATGCGGCCGCTGCCGCGCCGCCCGGCCCCGCCCACGACCGTCTTCTGTTCGATGGCGCAGGCCAGCGAATAGCTGCGGGGCGGGGTGGTGCGGTCCACGGTGAGCGTGGCGGTGGGGCTGGTGAAAAACAGTTCGTCCACGGACGGGGCATCGGCGGGCGGATTGGCCCAGTTGATCTTCTCGACGGGCCGCGGGGAGTAGAGTTGGAGGGAGAACTGGGTCAGCGGGGCGACCATGGGATGGCGGCCATACTGGTTCACAAAGATGTCATATTGATTGACGGTGTGTTCGGCATCCTTGGCCACATCGTCCAGCACCTGGACGCCCCAGCGTTGCAGGATGGGTTCGAGGCCGGTGGGGCGGTTCACGGAGTAGGCGTTGAAGAGCAGCAACAGGCGGCCGCCTTCCTGCAGGTAGCGATCGATCTTTTCGAGCTCGGCCGGATAGAGTCCCGCCTGCGGGCCGGCGATGATGAGCAGGTTGCAATCGGCGGGCACTTCCGGTTCGCTCGCGAGGTAGAGGTTGGCGACGCGGAGATTGTTCTGGCCGAGTTCCTGGCCGAATTTCAGCAGGCCGGACGGGCTGGTCTCGCTGTCATTGGTGAGCGAAGCCTCGCCGTGGCCTTGCAGGAAATAAGTTTTGAGCTGGTGCGAAGACTCAAGGGCGAGCAGGGCGGCGGTGAAGGCGTTTTCCCCGAGGAAGGCGACGGGCTTTTTGACGAATTCAAGATTGCTGAGATTCGTGCCGGAGTTTTTGGCGAGCTCGGTCTTGTAGGCGGTGAGCAGGTCGCCGGGGACGACCTTGTGGGTGCCATCGGGCAGGCTGAAGATGACGGCGTTCTTGTCCGTGGCGGCGGTGAGGTTGAACTTCGCCTTCACCAGCTCGGCTTCGCCGGGGTTGCGGACGTAGTCCACCGTGTGCACGGTGATCTTGGGATTGAGCAGCTGGTATTCGTTCAGCAGGGCGGTAAGGCTGGGATAGAAATCATCCTTCCGGTCATAGAACAGGGTGACCGTGACCTGGTTGGTGAGGGCGTGCACCACGCTGACGGTGCGCGGGGCGAGGGTGATGCGCGTCTGCGGGCTGAGAAAGAAGCGGTGGAAAAAGCGGGCGGCGAGGAAATTCACCATGGCCACCACGGCGAGGACGAGGAGGGTGCGCAGGACGACGTCGAAGCCGATGGCCCACCGGCTGGCGGGCGAGAAGCTGGGCTTGGCGGAACGGGATGGCGGCTGTTCACTCATGTTTTCACTCATGGCTCATCTCCAGCGGCGGCTTTCGACCACGCGCAGGGTCAGGAACAGGAACAGAAAGGTGGCGCTGATGTAAAAGACCACGGTGCGGGTGTCCACGAGGCCGCGCGCAAAGGCGTCCATGTGGTCGAGCATGCCGAAAAAGGAGAGGACGCGGGACTGCCATTGCTCGGTCACGGGAATCTGCTTGGCGAGGTAGGCGAGGGAGAAGAGGCCGACGCCGAGCATGAAATTGATGACAGCCGCGGCCATCTGGCTGCGGGTGAGGGCGGAGGTGAAGCAGCCCATGGAGAGGAACAGGGCGCCGATGAGGGCGAGGCCGAGATACATGCCGCCAAGCGTGCCGGCGTCCAGGGTGCTGTTCTGGCGGGCGAAATAGTGGATCACGCCGAGCTCGGCGAGCAGGGGCAGCCAGGCGACGAGATAGAACAGGAGGGCGGCGGTGAATTTGGCCGCCACCACCTGGGTGTCGGTCACCGCCGTGGTCATGAGGGTCTCAAACGTGCCGCTGGCCTTTTCCAGCGCAAAAAGGCGCATGGTGATGACCGGGGTGATGAGCAGCAGGATCAGCCAGAAATAGAAGCTGAGGAAAAACAGCTCGGTGAGCGGGACGGGCACGGGGTCGGTGCCGAGGGTGTTGATGAGAACGACAAAATTGACACCGCTCAGCAGCGTGACGGCACCGATGATGAGGTAGCCGGTCAGCGAAAGGAAAAAGGCGGAGAGCTCCCGCCGGAGGAGGGCGCGGAAGACGCTCATTCGTTTTCCTCCGTATTGGGCCGGGTCACTTGCAGATAGATGTCCTCGAGCGTGTGCCGGTTGCGGGTGAGTTCGCGGAGTTCCCAGCCATGGGCGCGGGCCTGGGCGAAAATCTCGGGGCGGAGGTCCTGGCCGTTGCTGGCGGTGAGGACGCAGCGTTGGAAGCCGTGGTCGGCGGCGGTGACCTCGCACTGGTCCACGCCGGGGTGTTCCTCCCAGAGAGTCCGGAGGGTCTCGATCGGGGCGGCGATTTCGGCGATGACCTGGCTGCCGCCGGCCATGCGGTGCTGCAAATTCTCCGGGGTGTCGGAGGCGAGCACGCGGCCGCCGAGCATGATGAGCACGCGGCCGCACATCATCTCGACCTCGGGCAGGATATGGGTGGAGATGAGGACGGTGTGCTTGCCGGCGAGGCTTTTGATGAGCTCGCGCACGGAGCGGATCTGTTCCGGGTCCAGGCCGATGGTGGGCTCGTCCAAAATGATGAGCTCGGGCTCATGCACGAGGGCATCGGCGAGGCCGACGCGCTGTTTATAACCTTTGGAAAGCTGGCCGATGATGCGGCGGCCGACGTCGGTGAGACCGCATTGCTCCATGACGGTGGTGACGCGCTCGCGGGAGCGGCGCCAGCCGAGGCCTTTGAGCCGGGCGCGGAATTTCAGGTATTCCCGCACGCGCATCTCGGGGTAGAGGGGGTTGTTTTCCGGCATGTAGCCGATGCGGCGGCGGACTTCGTCCGACTGGTGAAAGACATCGAAGCCGGCCACGCGGGCGGTGCCGGAGGTGGCGGGCAGGAAGGCGGAGAGGATCCGCATGGTGGTGCTTTTGCCGGCGCCATTCGGTCCGAGCAGGCCCACAATCTCCCCGCGCTCAACGGTGAACGAAAGGGCGTCCACCGCCGTGCGTCCGGCATAGCGTTTGGTCAGATTTTCAACGACAATCATGGGGCTCCGGCCCGGCAACGGTCAGGCGGAAAGTATAGCGCATCCGGCCCGGGTGCGGCGAACAAAAATTTCACCGGTCATTTCCCCGGCCGGCATTTCAACGGGCTTCACTTCAGTCATCCGTTAAACAGGCAAAATTTCCGATAGTTGCGTTCAAAAATAATTGACTTTAGGCACGTTCCGGCGGAAAAGACAGCCGGACATGAGTGCTTCCGCCGAAAATATTTACGCCGCCTGGCGCCAGCGCGGCCGGGTGCTGAGTTTATTGCAGGAAACGGACGGCACGCCGCCGGAAACGCTGCTGCAGGCGATCTGGCAGCACCAGCGCCTGCGGCGGGATGCCCTCCGGACGACGGACGGGCGGACGGTGCGGGTGTTGCATCCGGGGTTTGCGACGACGGGTGGCGGGCCGGATTTTCGCGGGGCGATCCTGCAAATCGGCGGAGAAGCGGCGGTGAGCGGCGATGTGGAGGCGGATCTGGTGCCGGGCGGCTGGCACGGGCACGGGCACGATCAAAATCCGAATTTCGCCGGGGTCATCCTGCAAGTCGTGTGGTCGGCGGGCAAAATCCCGGCGGGGCATCCGCCGGTGCTGGCGGTGCGGGACAGTCTGGACGCGCCGCTGGCGGAACTGGCGCAGGTTTTGGAACAGGAGACGGGTTTGCCGGCGGCCTTGCGGGGCAAATGTTCGGCGCCATTGGGCGAACTGGCGGGGCCGGAGCTGACGGCGCTGTTGCGCGCGGCGGCGATGGTGCGGTTTCAGAACAAGGCCGCGACAATCTGTGCGCGGGCACGGCACGCCGGCTGGGAGCAGACGCTGTGGGAACAACTGTTCCGGGCGCTGGGCTACAAGCAGAACGTCTGGCCGATGCTGCATCTGGCGGAGACGAAGGCGCGCTGGCTGGCGGGGGCGGACTCGGTGTTCGCGATCCAGGCGCGGTTGCTGGGGGTGGGCGGGTTGCTGCCGGTGGAGCTGTCGCGGGCGCGGAAGAGCGGCGATTCGTATTTGCGCCGGGCGTGGGACGGCTGGTGGCGGGACCGGGACGGGCTGGCGGGGTGCCAGTTGCCGCGGGCGGCGTGGAAATTCGGCGGGGTGCGGCCGGCGAATCATCCGCAACGGCGGCTGGCGCTGGCCTCGCACTGGCTGGCGGCGGGAAATCTGCCGGGACGGATCGAGGCGTGGTGCGCGGCGGCGATTCCGGAAACGCGGCTGGCGGATTCGCTGGGTGAAATTTTTCAGGCTCCGGCGGATGAATTCTGGTCCTCGCATTGGACCATGACTTCGGCACCGCTGGCGCGGCCGCAGCCGCTGCTCGGGGCAGGGCGGGTGACGGACCTGGCGGTGAACGTGGTGCTCCCGTGGCTCTGGGTGCGGGCGCGCGAGGGTGGCAATGAAAAGATTTTGCGCGAAATGGAGCGGCGGTTTCAGGCGTGGCCGGCGGCGGAAGATAATTCGGTGTTGAAGCAGGCGCGGCAGCGGTTGCTGGGGAATGCCAAAGGGAGCAAACTGGCGGGCGCAGCGGAGCAGCAGGGGCTGATGCAGATTGTGCGGGATTTCTGCGAGCACTCGAATGCGCTGTGCACGGACTGCCGGTTTCCGGAACTGGTGCGGAGCTGGCGGGTGGCGGCGGGGATGTGATTTGGGGCTAAGTTTGGCCGGCGCGGTAGACAGAGCGAGAATTATCTCGCTCGCTTCAAATCAGTCCAATCCGATTCAGCAACTATCGTATTTCCACGTTTGAGGGTCGTTTTCCGTTGAACAGTTGCGTTATGCATTTTCGCCGCAATCTTCACTTCTGTGATATCATCCGAATCGCACTTGAATGCCTCTGAAAGCGCTTTCAAAAACGTGAGTTCTTTCAACTTCCAGCTTTTCGGTGATGCGTTATTTCGCGGGTCTGGAATTGTGCGGGGAAAGAGGTATATGCAGGGGGGAGGCAAGATGCGACCGCTCGCCAGTTTTGTCTGCCGACTTTTTTCTTGTTCCAGCTTTGGGCACGGGCGTCCCAAGGTGCCGCAAACAAAATCCCAAACGATCAGCCCGTCAACCCGCTCTTTGTCTGCAACGATAGTTGCCCCAAGTCGTGTGTGTATGCCTGACCATGCATTCTTTTCAGGGTCAGCGCCTGAGTTTTGGCACAAAGACCAAATGAAAAACTCGTCAGCATTGGCTGGCCGATGGAATATGTTGGTGTTGTTTCCATCCAAGCAGCCTTTTGCCTCGAATATCACGTTCCGGCCATCAGGCATTACGATTTGGTAATCATGCCGGTCACTTGCTCCAGTGAACTCGAAATCGGTGATTTTTCCAATGTCCTTGAGATGGTTCAAGACCTCGCGCAAAAACTCTTGCTTAACGGACATGGTCGCTGATTGCGTGCCTCGCAATCTTTCAACAGCGGCTTGAAAAAGGCCCGACTCAACGAATTTCTGCCCGGTTAACCCGTGTGAGCCAATGTTTGGAGCGGCATTTTTCAAATCATTGCTGTAGTCAATGATGCGCTTTTTCACCTCCGGCAAGAGCGAGCAGGGTATGGCTTTTCGCTTAGGCATTTGCCACCCCATCTGAAAGGAGGGCGGCGAGCGGGGCTAACAAATGTTCCCCAAGATAACGAACGGCAGGAACGGCAACAGCGTCCCCCATGGCACGATATCCATCATTATATGAACCGGGAATTTTATAGCTGTCACGTACCCCCATCAATCGGGCTGTTTCGCGAACGGTCACCAGCCTGGTCACAAGGTGACCGTTTTTTTTCAAAACCAACACTTGGCGACTGCTCCCGCCCTCGGGTGTGCGTAAACACCCTGCAACATCGTCAAATCGCAATTCCAACATCTGTTTGCCATTGCGAGTCCGTTTATATCCCGGAGCCACGACAAATCCATTCGCGAGTTCTAATAACAATTGCTTTTGGTGCCTGCTTGAAAGCATGGCTAAATTCCGCCGCGAGGTTGCCTCATTGTCGTGCGGGGCATCCATTTCGATCAGGTCTGGCAATTTTGTTTGCCGTGCTTTCGGTTCCGGCATTTTCCACCAGACCCAATGCTGCAGTCCCTTTGCGGCTGTGATAATGGATTTTGAGTGTGCCCAATTGGCTCCATCGTCTGAAAAATGGGTGATGTCTGCTTCTTGTGGAACCGCCACGACAAATACGCGGGGTCGAGACTGAGGCACCCAATGGACTGCGTCCAGCAGGACTGCCCCCACCTTGTAACCTTTCGCACACAAGGCTTCGTGTAACTTGCGATACTGGCTTCCCCTTTCGGAAGACACCAAACCTTCAACATTTTCAGCTACCAGCAGGGGTGGTTTGACTGAGAGTTCGCTGACAACGCGAAGCCAATCCCAAACCAATCCGCTGCGTCCCCCCGTCAGTCCAAGTTGATTTCCGGCCAAAGACAGGTCTTGGCAAGGAAAACTTGCCCATGCCATAACGCTCTTTGGAAGGCTGGTTCCTTTTACATTTTCAATCGAACCAAGGTGGAAAACTTCCGAACTGTGGTTGGCTCGATAAACAGCGGCCTTCTTGGCGCAAAAATCATTTGCCCACAGAGGTTTGAATCGGTTCTGCAATGCTTCCGCAACCAAACCGCTGCCAGCAAAAAACTCCAGGAATCCATATTTTGGATTGTGTGTTGAATGCTGCATAAATCTGATTTCAGAATGCCACAAGTTTCAGAACCGACAACTAAAAAGCGATATTCGTAGCCCTGCGTGGTTGATATCGATCATTACTGTTTCGTCATCCATCCGATCCACTTTATTACGCAGGTCTGCGAGTCCTCAATGCGTCACGCGCGGACTGCCGGTTGGCGGGCGCGGCGGGCAGCGGAGTGTCCGCCCTGCCAATCGGTTGATTACCCTGCCCGGTGAGAAATTAGCGGGTTTGGCATGGCTCAACAAAAAACCCTCTCCGGAGCGGAGAGGGTTGGTGAAAGAGTTCGTTCGACGGCTTATTTGATTTCGAGGCCGGCGAAGGGGTTGTTCAGGCCGTCGGTGGCAGGCTCATTACCGACGGGAACATTGTCCGTGGGAGCGTCATCGTCATCATCGTCGTCCGGGACGGACGGGGTGGCCGGAGCCGGTTTCTTGGGCAAGCCTTGGGCCTCGGCCGCTTCTTCCTCGGCCAACTCCCGTTCGCGTTCTTCCGCCCGCGGGTTCTTGGCGCGTTTGGCGCGCGGATGGGGGCTGACCATCAGGTTGATGGCGCGGCCGACGAGCTTCGGCTGGAAATCGGGGTGACCGTAGGGGGTGATTTCGGCGATGAACTTGTTGATCACCTCGAAGCCGACCTCGGTATGGGCCATTTCACGGCCGCGGAACTTGAGGGCCACCTTGACCTTCATGTCTTCGCAGAGGAAATCAACGGCGTGCATGACCTTGATCCCGAGATCATGGGGGTCGATGCGCGGGCTCAGCTGGACTTCCTTGACGGTGGAGGCGTGCTGATGCTTCTTGGATTCCTTCTCCTTCTTGGCGAGTTCATAGCGGAACTTGCCGATCTCCACGAGCCGGCATACGGGCGGCACGGCGTTAGGGGAGATTTCGACGAGGTCCACGCCATGCTGGCGCGCGAGCCCAAGGGCGTCGTTCAGGAGATAAACCCCGAGTTGTTTGCCATCCGGCCCGATCACACGCACGTCGCGGGCACGGATCTTGCCGTTGACACGCATCTGCGCGGTAGGGGAGGAATTACGAGGAGAATAAGGCCGGCTCAAGCGGACCTCACCGGTTGGAACTGAATCATGCGGTAGTGCATCAATGCTATCGTCTGTCTATAATCTGCAATGGCATATTTCTAAGCAATATCCGGCCTGACTGCAAGCAAAAAATGTCGGAAAATTCACAAAATGCGCCAAAATAGTGCCTAATGATGGTGGCGGAAGAGGCGATTCCGGTTCCGGTAGAGGTAAAGGACGATGATGACGTTGACGATGAGGACCAAGCTCAAACCGAGTTTGGGGTGGGCGAGCATCTGGTGCTTGGGGATTTCAGCGCCGGGGACGCGGCGGCGGACGAGTTCGAAAATCTCGATGGGGATAAAGAAGGCGGATTCCCCGATGCAGAGCCAGATGGCCCATTTCGCCCGGAGGGCCAGGCCGATGCCGCTCGCCATGAGAAAACTGCCATAAATCATGGTACCAGAGGCAAAGGCCTTCAGGTTGCCGGGGGTAAAGGAGTCCAACCGGTCGCCAATGGCCACAAAGAACCGGTAACTGGGGTCCAGATGGACCCAGCGCAGGAAGTCGTCAAAGACATCGCTTAAGTCCTTCCCGGACAGGGCGAAGATGCCGGCCCCGACGGCAATCAACGCCACGGCCTTGAACACCTTGAAACCGGCGATCAAGTACAACGTGGGGGCCTTTTGCCCCTTGGGCGTTTTGCTATCGAGTGCCTCAGTCATCGAGTATTGGACAGCAACCAGCCCAAAAGTTCAGATATTTTGAGCCGTTCCTGCCGGCCGTCGTCGCGATGGCGGAGAGTGACCGTATCCAGCAGTTCGGGTTTTTCGCCCAAAGTGTCGAAATCGATGGTCACGCAGTAGGGGGTGCCGGCTTCGTCCTGGCGGGCGTAGCGTTTGCCGATGGAGCCGCCGTCGTCGTAATAGACATTCATCCAGGGGCGGAGCAGGTCGCGGACTTCGATGGCTTTTTTGACGAGCTCGGGCTTGTTCTTCAACAAGGGGAGAATGCCGACTTTGATGGGGGCGACGCGGGGGTGAAACTTCATCACGTAGGTGGTTTCGCTCTTGCCCTTGTCATCGGTTTTGACGACTTCGGTGTAGGCGTTCGTGATGAGGGCGAGGATGAGACGGTCCACGCCGGCGCTGGGCTCGATGACGTGGGGGAGGTATTGTCCCTTGGTCAGGCCATTGGCGTCTTCGGTGGCCTGCTTGGCGGCGGCTTCGGGTTCCACGCCGGTCTTGGTGAGATACTTTTTGCGGTTCTCGTAGTAGCGGCGCCAGAGGTCGTCCTGCTTTTCCTTGGGCAGTTTACCCCAGGCGGTGCGGAGTTCCTCGTCGAACACGCCCATGACCTTGCCGGAAAAGCGCTGGTGCTGGCTGAGATCAAAATCGCTGCGGGCGGCGATGCCTTCGAGCTCTTCGCCCTTGAGTTCGCCGTTCTCGTCCTTCTTGCTGAAGGGAAACTTGAAGAGAATGTCCACGCAGGCGCGGGCATAGTGGGCCAATTCCTCGGCGGTCTGGCGGTGGAAGCCGAGGGTGGTGCGGGCGAGGCCGATGCCTTCGTAGAAGCGGACGCGTTCCTCGACCCAATATTGGTGCCAGGCCTGCCAGCCCCACGCGGGCTGGGGTTCGCCGGGGTGGCCGGTCTCGGGCACGGTGATGACGCTGCCGTGGATGGCTTCGATGGCTTCATCGGGCTTGATGAAGAATTCGAGTTCCATCTGCTCGAATTCACGGGAGCGGAAGGTGAAGTTGCGCGGGGTGATTTCGTTGCGGAACGCTTTGCCCATTTGGGCGATGCCGAACGGGACTTTCTGGCGCGAGGTGACCAAGACATTCTGGAATTGGGCAAAGATGGCCTGGGCGGTCTCGGGGCGGAGGTAGCAGACATTGTCCTCCGACTCCACGGGGCCGTAATGGGACTTGAACATGAGGTTGAACGGACGCGGTTCCGTCAGTTCACCGCCGCAATGCGGGCAAGGTTTGACGAGCCCGTTGGCGCCGCGTTGTTCGGTGGCCAGATAAAGATAATAATCTTTGGCGTCGGCCGGACGTTTGCCGGCGGCCGCATCCTCGGCCAGCCAGGAGAGGGTGACTTCGGGATTGCGAATCAGGGCCAGATTGGGGGCGGAATGTTTGCCCTTGCCCTTGGCCCATTTCAGCAAATCTTCGGCATTGATGCTACCGGTACCGACTTCGACGATGGTGGCGAGTGACTGGACCCAGTCCTGTTCGCACATGAGGGGCCACCATTGGTCTTCGCGGATCAGCTTTTTACAAGCCTTGCAACTGCACATCGGATCGCTGAAGGTGTCCACATGGCCGGAGGCTTTCCAGATGGCGGGGGACATGATGATGGTGGCTTCGAGGCCGGCGACGTCTTCGCGCTGGCGGGTCATGGTGTTCCACCAGAGTTCCTTGACGTTGCGTTTGAGCTCGGCGCCGAGGGGGCCGTAGTCCCAGAAGCCGTTGATGCCGCCGTAGATTTCGGACGATTGAAAGACGAAACCGCGGCGCTTGCAGAGCGACACGATCTTTTCCATGAGCAAATTTTCTTTGGATTCGGCCATAAATGGAAAGGTGAGTGTTCGCGAAGCGGGGCGGAAAATCAATCCTGAATGCGGGGCGGGGGGATTGGACAGGATGACCGGGTGGGGTGGGATGGGGGAAAGGATGAAGTCGCCGGCGCTTGCGCCCGGGGAGGGCGGGGTGGCGCGGGAATGCGGGCCCGTTGGTCTGGCCACGCTGCTGCGACTGGGGACGGACGAGTTCCGTCAGCCGGTGACGCGGGCGGCGGCGGCGGCGTTGGCGCGGACTTGGGCCGGGTTCTTGCAGCCGGGGATGATGGCGGTCACGAGGGGGTCGAGCAGGCACCAGGCCATGGCCCATTCGGCCATGGGGATGCCGGGGGGCAGTTCGGCGGATTGGATGCGCTGGACTTCCGCGAGGTCGCGCTGGAGTTTCTCGGGATCAAATTTGGCGCGAACGTCATTGCCGGTGAAGGTGGTGCCGGCTTTGTATTTGCCGGAGAGGAGGCCGCTGGCAAGGGGGACGCGGGCGAGCACGCCGAGGCCGGCTTTTTTCGCGTGGGGAAAATAGATTTCCTCGGCGCGGCGGTCGAGGCGGTTATAGAAGACTTGCAGGGCTTCGACGCCGAACTGGGGGGCGAGACGGGCCTGGAGTTCACTGCCCTTTTGCATGATGGAGGCGCCGAGGTGGCGGATCTTGCCGGCGCGTTTCTGGCGGTCGAGGAAGGACCAGAGTTCCTGGTTCTGAAAGGTGTCATCGGAGCCGGAATGGAACTGGTAGAGGTCGATGGTCTCGACGTGGAGGGCACGGAGGGAGTCGTCGAGTTGCTGGCCGATGCCGGCGATGGTGAAATCGTCGTCGCGGTTGAGAAAGCTGTTGAAGCGGTGGCCGAATTTGGTGGCGACGAGCCAGCGGTCGCGGTTGCGCCGGGAAAGGTAATCGCCGATGAGCCGTTCGGAGAGGTGATCGGGGCCGTAGCATTCGGCGGTGTCGATGAAGTTGATGCCGCAGTCAGCGGCGGCGTCAAGGATGGCATCCACTTCGGGCTGGGTGAAGTCGACGCCCCATTCGCCACCGAACTGCCAGGAGCCGAGGCCGATGACGGAGGGGGCGAGGGCGGTGCGGCCGAGTTTCCGGTAAATCATCGGGAAGGTTTAAGGCAAAAGGTTGCAGGGTCAAGAAAAACGGGGCGGGTGTCGCGGGAAAAGCGAGGAGGGAGGGTGGAGGATGAAAAAAGGGCGCGGTGGTGCGCGGTGACCGTTGGCATGGCGGGGCGCTGCGAATTGGGGCAACTCGCGATCCAAGGTCAGAACTTTTCGGAGACGCGCCGGATGGACATGGCTTTGCCGGTGGTATCGTCGATGCGGATGATGGCACCGTGGAGGAGGATGTTGTTGCGGGCGACTTCGAAGCGCTGGGGCATGCCGGTGACGAAGCGTTTGATGACGGGTTCGATCTCGCGGCCAAGGCAGCCATCGTGGGGACCGGTGAACCCGGCGTCGCTGAGGTAGGCGGTGCCGCCGGGGAAGATCTGTTCATCGGCGGTCTGGACATGGGTGTGGGTGCCGACGACGGCGCTGACCTGGCCATCGAGGTAGCGGGCGATGGCGATCTTCTCGGAGGTGGCCTCGGCGTGCATGTCGAGGAAGATGATCTTGGTTTTTTCGCGGAGGCGGGCGGCGGCTTCGGCGGCGAGCGGAAAGGGGTTTTCGAGCGGAGCCATGAAGGTGCGGCCCTGGGCGTTCATGACGCCAATGGGCGGGAGGTTGCGGACCTGGAAGACGGCGGCACCGCGGCCGGGGACGCCGGGGGGATAGTTCAGCGGGCGCAGGAAACGGGGTTCGCCATGGAGGAGGTCGAGGACGGTTTTCTGGTCCCAGAGATGGTCGCCGGAGGTGATGACATCGACGCCGGCAGAGAAGAGTTCGCCGGCGATGGCGGGGGTGATGCCGTTGCCACCGGCGGAGTTTTCGCCATTGGCGATGACGAAGTCGAGTTGCTGTTCAGCGCGGAGGCGGGGGAGAATGCCATCAACGGCCCTGCGGCCGGGGTCGCCCACGATGTCGCCGATGAACAGAATCTTCATGGGTTGAGGTTAGCAAAGGCGCGGAAAGACCAAAGTCTAAAGTCCAAGGCAGCACGCAGCGGGGAGCCGGTTTTTGACAGGATGGACAGGATGGAGAGTGGATGGGACTGGGGAACCTCAAAGGGGAACATCCAACAACCAACATCGAACGCCCGACATCGAGCGGGGGTTCAGAGCTGGAAGGCGAGGAGGCCGGTGAGGGCGGCGGCGAGCCAGAGGAGGAGGACGGCGCGCGTGCGGCTGAGGCCGGCGCGGGTGAGGCGGTGGGAGAGGTGGTTGGTGTCGCCGATCCAGAATGGTTTCCGGTTCCAGGTGCGGAAGAGGGTGACTTGGGCGAGGTCGAGGAGGGGCAGGGCAAGAACGAAGAGGGGGGAGAGCACGGCGAGGGGCCGGGGATTCAGCTTCGTGTAAAAGTGGGGCAGGATGGCCATGACGGCGAGGAGGTAGCCGACGAGGTGGCTGCCGGCATCGCCGAGGAAGGCGCGGGCATTCGGGAAATTCCAGGGGAGGAAGCCGATGAGGGCGCCGGCCATGAGGAAACCGGTGATGGCGACGAGATATTGGCCGTGCAGGGCGGCAAGGAGGCCGAATTGGAGGGCACCCAGGGCACCCAGGCCGGCGCAGAGGCCGTTCATGTTGTCCATGAAGTTGAAGGCGTTGATGACGGTGAGGACCCAGAGGATGGTGACGGCGTAGCTGAAGGCGGCGTTGGGAACGAAGAGGGTGATGCGTTTGCAGGCGGCGGCGACGGCGATGGCGACCAGGAGCTGGCCGAGAAATTTGGGGAGGGCCTTGAGTTCCTGGCGGTCGTCGAGCCAGCCGAGGAGAGTGATGGCGACGGCCCCGAGGGTGAGGACAAGGAGTTCAAGGGCGCGGCGATCGATGCCGTGGACGATGAGGTTGGCGTTGGCGGGGTGGACGGTGCCGAGTTCGAGGAGGAGGGCGCCGGCGGCGAGGGGCAGGAGGATGCCGGTGAGCACGGCGAAGCCGCCGGCGAGCGGGATGGGAGTGGCATGGATTTTGCGGTGGCCGGGGTCGTCCACGAGATTGGTGCGGAGACACCAGCGGCGCCAAAGGGGCAGGGTGAGCCCGGAGATCACAAAGGCGCCGGCGAAGGCGGCCAGATAAAATTCAACGAGCGGGCTCACGCAAGGTGGTGGCGGGCGGCCTGGTCGAGATAGACCCGGTATTGGTCGTCCACCATTTTGGGGATGGAGAAGTTCTCGCGCACAAAGGCCTGTCCGTGCCGGCCCAATTTTTCCCGCAAAGCGGGGTCGTTGGCAAGCTGCAAGAGGCGGTCGGCGGCGATGGCGATTTCACCGGTGCGGACCAGAAAGCCGGTGGCACCGTCGAGGCAGATTTCATCGGCACCGTCGAAATCGTAGGCGACGACGGGTTTGCCGGCGGCGAGGGCCTGCGGGAGGGCGCGGGAGAGGGCTTCGCGGCGGGAGAGATGGGCGAGACAGTCCATGATGCCGACGTAACGGGCGACGTCGCCGGGCGGGACGAGGCCGGTGAAAATGACTTTCCCGGCGAGGCCGAGTTCGCGGGTCTGGCGTTCGATCGCGGGGCGGAGGGAACCGTCGCCGACGAAGAGCAGGCGGGCGTGCGGGGCTTGCGGCAGGAGGCGGGCGAAGGCGACGAGGAGGTCGGCATGGCCTTTGAGCTGAAAGAGGCGGGCGATTTTGCCGATGACGAAGTGGTCTTCGGCGAGGCCGAGTTGGTGGCGGAGGGCGAGGTCGTTGGCGGCGGTGAGGAAGGGTTCGAGGGCGAAGCCGCTGAAGATGCGGGTGTAATTTTCGGGGCGGCCGATGCCGGCGGCCAAATAGAGGCGGGTCATGGCGGCGGCCGAGCAGAAGAAGTGGTCGGTGAGGCGGCCGGCGGAGCGTTCGGCGGCGGTGAAAACGAGGTTGGCGAGGCGGCCTTGGAAGGGGCCGAAGGACGGGCCGTGGATGTGGTGGAGGATGACGGGCACGCCGGCGCGTTTGGCGGCGAAGCGGCCGAGGATGCCAGCCTTGCCACTATGAGTGTGAACGATATCCGGTTTTTGTTCGCGCAGGAGATGTTCCAGCCGGCGGAGGGCGAGGAAGTCTTTGAGCGGATGGACGGGGCGGACGAGTTCGGGAACGATGGTGAGCAGTCCGGGGATTTGGGCGGCGGCGGGTTCGAGGGAACCTTCCGGGCCGATGGCCGGTCCGGAAATCAGATTGAGTTCCAAGCCGGGTTTGCCGCGGAGACCGAGGACGGTGGCGAGAGTGTTTTCTTGCGCGCCACCGATGACGAGCCGGGTGATGATGTGGGTGACGCGCATGGCGTCATTTCCGCCGCCATTGGGCGAGGCGGTCGCGGGCGATTTTATACTCGGCGGTATTGGTGGGGGCGTTGGCGAGGTAGATCTCGCAATTGCGGATGACTTCGTTGGTATCCTTCATATGGACGGCAACTTCGGAGAGGCCATAGGCAATCGGGTAGGATTTGGTGTTGAGCTGCTGCAAGCGGAGGAAATCCGCGCGGGCCCCAGCGAATTGACTGTTGTCCAAGAAGGCAAGGCCGCGGTTAAACAGAGCCTCGTAATTGTTGGTCTGAATTTCCAGTGCCCGGGAAAAGGACGCCTCGGCATCCAGGTAGGACTTCAGTTGCAGGAGGGTATAACCTTTGCCCATATGCCAGGAGGCATTGTTGGAATCCTGAAGTAATTGCCGGTTGATAAGATTGAGGGCATTGGTATAGAGGCCATGGCTGACATAGACATGGGCCACTGTCTGGGCCAAGAATTGGTCGCCAGGATGGTCTTGGATTTCCTTGTCCATCAGCTTGATGCCCGGGGTGAAATTATTTTTTTGGAAGTAGGCGGTGGCGGCAATAATATTAAACTGGTTTTGCCGGGATGGAGTCATGCCAAACCGTCCGGGATCGGCCATGGGTTCATGAATGGCTTCCAGCGCTTGGTCGGGCATTTTTTTGACGACATAGAGTCGTCCCAGCCAAAGCCGGGCCATCAGGTTGTCCGGGACTTGTTCGCGCAGGCGGACGAGCGGGGCGAGGGCCTGGGTCAGCAGGGAACCTTCCAGGTAGATGGCGGCGGTATTGAAGCAGAAATTAGGGTCATCGAAGGGGCCGTTCACGTTCAGGACCTCATTCCAACTGCGATATTTCCCAAACTGGTCGGAGGTGATTTCGCTGAGATTGCCGGAACCGGGATTGCCGGATTGCAATTTCCGGTTGAATTCCAGGTTGATTTGCGCGACCAGATTGTCGGGATTCAAATCGGTGGCATTGGAAAAACGGTGTTCCGCCTTGGTCAGTTCGTGGCTGCGCTGGAGCTGGACGCCCCAGAAATTGAGGGCTTGGGAATAGGTGACACTGATGAGGTTGGCGTTCTGGTTGGGGGTCGACCGGGAGATGTGAAGCTGGTTGAGGACGTATTCTCCGAGGTTGTTGTTGGTGGTGGCTTGGGTGTCTTCCAAGGCTTTCCGGATGACTCCGAAATTCTCGGCTTCGGCCGTTTGCCAGAATTTTTCGTTCTCGTTGATCAGGCTGGGGGACGGTGGCGGCGGCAGCAGACTGCTCGCCGGCAGAAGCTTCAATTGATAGACCAACCCGTGGGGTTCCTGGTAAAACTGTTCAAAATAGTAACCAAAACTGGCGTTGAGATAATATACCTGGTTGGTTTGGGAGAGCTGCTTGATCAGGTCAACCAGTTTGCCGACGGTGAGGCTGTCTTTATCCTGGGGGGAGACCACGAGCGGCCATTGGCGGGGATATTTGTTGTGGAGGTAGCGCTGGTAGTCAGGCCAAGGAAGGTATTGGGTTTCCACCGGGATAAATTGGTTTTCCCGGCCGGCCCGGGCCAACTCCGCCTGCATGGCAAACATCCGCCAAGGCTGGTTGGCGGCTTCGGCATCACTGTCGCCCAGCAAAATGCCGCCTTGGGCGGGGAGATTTTTGAGGGCTTCCCGGGAAAATTCGCGCAGGATATCCCGGTTCAACGCGATTGTCGCGGGCAGGTTTTTATAGATGAGCACCCCGACCGCCACCAAGCCGGCGGCTGAGACGATCAGGATCGCGGTTTTTTGGACCAGCAATTTTTCATGGCTGACGGAAAGCCGGCGGCGGCTGGTTGGGCGGGTGGTGCTGTCCTGTCGCCGGCCGGCCCACCGGCCGAACACCAGCAGCAGATAGCCGGAATAATACCCAATGCTCAAGGCGGACAGAAAATAGAACATCAGCCCCGGGGAATTGACAAGCGAAAGCGAACTGGGGCTGAACGGCGGGTCGAACATGATCCACAGACAGACCCCCAGAACCATGATGTGAACGATGTCGAACGATATCCGGGAAACGGTCATGCCAATCCGGCTGGAATCCCCGAAGGATTCCGGCCAGCGAATGGAGAGGAGAAAGACCGGCAGCACCGAAGTCAGCGAAATGATGCCGAGATTGTAGCGCATGTCCGGGTTGGCAATGGTCTTGATCGTCATCCAGTCCAGCCGCAGGTTGGCTTGCAGGCAATGCCAGAAAGTGAGCTGGCTATTCGCATGGCTGATCAGGTTGACGACGGGCAGGAACAAATAAAGCGTGGCCCCGGCCAGGCTGCATAAAAGTGCCCGGGTCAGAAAAATGGGGTGAAAGAATTCCACGCCCTTGGACCAGACCAGCGCCAGCAGGAAAAAGGGCAGGAATCCGCTCAAAGCCCAGTCATCTGCCATCCCGGCACAATACGCAAAGCAGGCCCAATAGAGCCGGGAGTCCCGTTCGTCCAGCCGGAATTCCAGGATTTCCCAGATGATGAAGGCAAACACCAGCAGTTGGATCATTTCCCCGGTGAAATTGGTGGCATGTTCCCAGAAGCCGGCATGAAAACCGCACATGGCCACGGCCAGAGCGGGGGGGACCCAAGCCGACCGGCTGGTCAGAAAGCTGAAATCGCTTTTTTCCACCGCCCGTTCCGCCTCGGTCCGGTCATGGGGCAGAATGGCCACGGAGCGGGCCAGCAGCCCCAGGGTCAGGGCGGCGCAGATGGCTGACAAGCCGTTCAGTGCCAAAGGAACCCAGGCGGCTGGCAGGCAATGGAGCGGGGCGGTGATCAGCACCAACATGGGGCCGTATTGGTCGGGCTGCCAGGTCCAGCCGGCCACTTTGGCGACGGCGTTCAGATTGAGCAGATTCACCCAATGATTGAGCGTGAGAAAATAAACCGCCAGCGCCACGGCAGTGACGATGAAAGGCAGCCGGCGCGGGGCGAACCGGTTCCGCGGGTCGATATTTTGTGGTTTTGCGTTGGCCATGAAATTGATTTCCAAGCGGTTTGCTCACCGGCGGTCAGGTGCCGGCCGGCCCGGCGGGGAGGCGACGGCGGATATCCGCCACACATTCCACGTGCTGCGTCTGCGGAAACATGTCCAAAGGTTGCACACTTGCCAATTCAAAGACACCGTCACCGCACAGAATGTTCAAATCCCGGGCCATGGTGGCGGGGTGGCAGGAGACGTAGATGATCTGGGCCGGCCGGGTGGCGCGAAGGAGTTCCAGGGTGGCGGGCCAGCAGCCTTTGCGGGGCGGATCGAGGATGACCGCCGTCTGGTCGGCCGGGAATTTGGTCAGGAGTTCCGGCAGGGCGTCCTCCACTTTGGCGGCGATGAATTCGCCGTTGGTGATCTGCCGGGCGGCGGCATTCCGGCGGGCCGCGGCGATGGCGCGCTGGTCATATTCCACGCCGGCGAAGGAGGTGACGGTGCCCGCCGCCTCGATGCCGAAGAAGCCCACGCCGCAATACAGGTCGATGAGGTGCCGGGCGCCGCCGGCCACCAGGAATTTTCGCACGGTGCCCACGAGTTCCGGCAGCAGGAAAAAGTTGTTCTGAAAAAAGGAATCTTCCGGGACTTCCCAGTTTTCCGGCTCCACGCGAAGGACCACCTTGATGCCGCCCTTGGGCGGCGGATTGGCGTGCACTTCCTTGATCTGCCCGTTCAGGGCCGGTTCGGAAATCTTGCATTCCAGGATGTCTTCCACGAATCCGTTGTCATGGCGGACAAAGCCGATCTGGAGGCGTTTGGCCGGGCCGTTCCACTGGCTGCGGATCATGATGCGGTTCCGGTAGCCGTAGGGCGAGGGGCAGGGGATGACGGGGGCGACCACCTCGCGGGACATCTTGCCGACGCGTTCGAAGAGGTCGGCGATCTGTTTGTGCTTGGTCCGCAGTTGGGCGGGGTAGGCAAGGTGCTGATACTGGCAGCCGCCGCAGGCGCCGAAATGCTGGCAGGCCGGTTCCACGCGCTCGGCCGAGGGCGTGACCACGCGGACGAGCCGCGCCCGGGCGAAATTTTTCTTGAGCTCCGTGATCTCCGCTTCCACGGTTTCGCCCACCGCCACAAACGGGACGAACACGACAAGTTCGTCCGTGCGTCCGACGCCTTCGCCGCCGAACGCCAAGTCGACGATGGTCAGCGTGATGATCTCACCTTTTTGAACTGGCATTCCGACCAGTCTAGGAAAAAACCGGCCGGCGAAAAGTTTATTCGCCGCTCAAGAAGGTGAATTTAAGGTGACGGGTTTCCGGGTTCCGGAGCCCGGCAAGCGATCGGGGCCGGGGAAGCGCGGTCAGCGCGGTCCAAACACGGCGTCCAGAATCACTTCCTTGGTTTTCCAGATGAGGGCCATGGTCATGGCCAGCGGCAGCAGCACCAGAAAGATCAGCAGCAGGCGGCTGCCTTGGTCCAGCCAGCCGAGCAGCCGGCCGATGGCGGGGGCAGGGTGGGGCAGTTGCAGCAGGCAGCCGATGAGCACGGCCAGCCCCAGCAACAAGACCAGCAACCAACGGTTGAGCGCGGTGAATTGGCGGGTTTCCTGGCGCAGGGTCTCATCCGGCAGCATCGCCCCCAATTGGGCCAGGACGCCATTGAGGTGGAAAAGAAAGAGGCCGGCGCATAACTCAAGGATCAGGAAAACGGCCATAAAGTAGCGGTTTCCGGGCAGCTGGAAGTGCCAGTAGATGAAGGGGCAAAGGCCCAGGTTCACCAGCGCCAGCAATTTGGCCCGGTCCAGCCGGGCGCGCCAAGGACGTTCCTGGCTCTGAAAATCACCCATCTGTCCCAGTCCGTAAAGCAGCAGTCCATTCACTGCGAGCAACGGCAGGAAGCCCAGCGGCCGGAGCCATTCGGCCCGGGCGGTGCCGGCGCTGATGAGCAACGCGGCCGGCAGGCCCCAGAAGAGGGCGGACAGTCCGCGGGCCAGCTTGCCGAGCGAGCGGAGCAGTTGCGGTTGGGGCGGAACGTCTGGCATCAGGGGCAGTATGTCGGGGGCCGGCGGCCGGCGGAAAGCAAAATTCCTTGGAAAAACGGGGCGCCGGCAGGTTTTATGCTGCCGGGCCCGGGCGGCCGGGCGGCTTAGCCGCCGTTCTTTTCAAAGTTCAGGTAGGTGTAGGCCCGCAGCCCGCGTTCGTAATCATCCAGCAGCCGCATGGCTTCGCTGGGCTTCATCCGGTTGGACTTGATGGCCTCGTCCATCTGGGCCTTCATCTGGCGCTTGAGCTCGTTCTCGTCATATTGCACGGAGGTGAGCGAGTGGATGACGGTGTTGCCCTCGATGATCTCTTCGATGTAATAGCCGGTCGGTTCGTCCGGTTCCAAAAAGACGTGCACTTCGTTGACGCGGCCGAAGAGATTGTGCAGGTCGCCCATGATGTCCTGGTAGGCGCCCATGAGGAAGAAACCGATGTAATACGGTTCGAGCTTGCCGTCGCCGTTGGTGATGAGCGGATGGAGCGGCAGGGTGTCACGGACGTCGCGCAGGTCGATGAATTTGTTGATGGCGCCGTCGGAATCGCAGGTGATGTCCACGAGGGTGGCTTCGCGCGTGGGACGTTCGTTCAGCCGGGCCACGGGCATGATGGGGAAGAGCTGGCCGAGCGCCCAATGATCGAGCAACGACTGGAACACGGAGAAATTGCAGAGGTACTGGTCGCCGAGCGAATCCTCGAGCTTGCGGATTTCCTCGGGGATGTAGGACTGGCCGCGGAAGCTTTGGACGACATCGCGGCTGATCTGCCAATAGAGGTCTTCGATCTTGGCTTTGTCGAGCAGGTCCATCATGCCCAGGATGAACATGTGCTGCGCGTCTTCGCGGCGTTCGAGGGCGTCGTGGTAGGCTTCGAGCTTGTTGTACTTGGCGAGGTTCTTGCGGATGTCGAGGAGCTCGCGCACGAGGGCGTGCTCGTTCTCGCCGTACTTCAGGAAATCACCGGCGCGGGTCTTCTCGATGGCGCCGAACACTTCCACCACGAGGACGCTGTGATGGGCCACGATGGCGCGGCCGCTCTCGCTGATGATGTCGGGGTGGGGCACCTTCTCGGCGTTGCAGACATCGGCGATGTAATAGACGATGTCGTTGGTATATTCCTGGAGGGAATAATTCGTGGAGGAATCGAAGGCGCTGCGGGAGCCGTCGTAGTCCACGCCCAGGCCGCCGCCGACATCGAGGAATTCGATGGGGAAGCCGAGCTTGTGGAGCTTGGCATAGAAGCGGGAGGCTTCCTGCACGGCTTTCTTGACGGTGAGAATGTCCGGCACCTGCGAGCCGATATGAAAGTGGAGGAGCTTGAGGCAGTGGCCGAGGTTCTCGGCGGTGAGCATTTCGAGGGCGGCGAGGATTTCCGCGGTGCTGAGGCCGAACTTGGCGTTTTCGCCGCCGCTTTCGGCCCACTTGCCGGCGCCCTTGCTGAGCAGGCGGGCGCGGATGCCCACGAGGGGTTCCACGCCGAGCGTCTTGGAGACGCTGATGATCTGGCGGAGTTCCTCGAGTTTTTCCACGACCATGATGACGCGCTTGCCGAGCTTGATGCCGAGCAGCGCCATGCGGATGAATTCGGCGTCCTTGTAGCCGTTGCAGATGACGAGGCTGCCGGGCTGGTTTTGCAGGGCGAGGCCGGCGAAGAGTTCGGGCTTGCTGCCGACTTCGAGGCCGAAGTTGAAGGGCTTGCCGGCGTCGAGGATCTCTTCCACGACTTCGCGGAGCTGGTTCACCTTGATGGGGAACACGCCGCGGTACTTGCCCTGGAAGTTGGATTCCGCGATGGAGGCCTGGAAGGCTTTGTTGATGGCTTCCACGCGATGGCGCAAAATATCCTGGAAGCGGACGAGCAGCGGGAATTTCAGACCGCGGCTTTTGGCCTCTTCGAGCACGTCGGTGAGGTCGATGGCCGCGCCCGCCTCTTGCAAGGGGGTGACGGTCACATGGCCGGCGTCATTGATGTCAAAATACTTCGCGCCCCAACTCTGGATGTTGTAAAGCGAGCGCGCGGCATCAATGTTCCACGCCGCTGTTTCTTCGTTTGAATGGCTCATCGCATTTGGTTCAATCGCGCAAACTATAAAAAGCCTGCGGCGGAAATCAATCAGCGTCATGAATTATTTTTCGCCCGCCGCCGGGCCGCCGGTATCCGCCGGTGAGTTTGTAACGCCGATGCGGCGGATAAACAAGGGTTTTTTGCGGGCCGGCCGGCGGTGTCACCGGTTTGTCACCGCAATGTCACGCACCGTAACTTCCGCTTCCGGCTTTCCGTGATAATAATATCGGGGTCCAAGGGGAAGCGTCCCGAATCAGAAACGAGCCGATCAACAACCAAACCGTTCCAAGCCTTTGAAAAATCATCTGCGTCCGTTCACGCCCATGTTCACCCGCCGGGCCAATCTTGTCCTGGCCTGCGCCATCCTTGTCATTTTTCGGGCCATGGCCGGGCCGGCCGGCGCGGCGGTGTTGTATTGGGATACCAGCGGCGCGACGGGAAACACTTGGACGTCTTCCAAGTGGGGGGCATCCGCCAGCGGGCCATTCACGAGCGGGTGGACGTCCGGTGCCAGCGCGACGTTCGGGGCGGCCTCGACCCTGGCGTTTGCCAGTTCCACGGTGGCCAACGTGACCGTCAATGCGAACACCACGGTGACCGCCGGCGGCACATTCAGCAACGGTGGAACGGTCAGCACCTTCACGGTCGGCAGCGGGGTGACGTTGACTTGGGAAGGCCAGGCCATGGCCACGGCTGCCGGGACGGGGTTCATCAAAGCCGGGGCGGGTACCTGGGATCTGTCCGCGGAAACCGGCGCGTATCCGGGCGGCTTCACCCTGAATGCGGGGACGGTGATGGTGACGAAGAACAACAGTTTCGGCAACGGGGCCATGACGATCAACGGCGGCACCATCCAATCCACGAACAGCAGCACGTTCGCGGCTTCCAGCCTGGCCATCGGCGGCAGCTACACGCTGGCGGGCAACGGGGTGGATGTGTGGAACATGCCGGTCAACCTGGGTTCCGCCACCCCGGGCATCACGAACAGCACGACGGGCGGGAGCACGATCCGGCTGCTGGGCGGGGTGATTTCCGGCAGCGCGGGGACCGGCCTCACTTTTGCCGGCAGCGGGGCCGGGACCATCAATGTGACGAATGCGGGCAACACGTTCACGGGGCCGATCAGCATCTTGGGCGCGGAGGTCCAGTTTCAGAACGACGGCAGTTTTGGCGCGGTGCCGGCCTCGGCGACCCCGGGGGCGATCGTGATCGATGGCGGGCGGCTGACTTCCGCCGATGGCACGCAAAGCGGGGTGACCTACACCTTGAATTCAAAGCGCGGCATCGAGTTGGGGGCCACGCCGGGCACCTCGATCAGTGTCAAGGCCGGCAGCGGAACGCTCACGTACAACGGCATCATCACGGATGAGCCGGGGTCGGCGGGCACGCTGGTGAAGCAGGGGGCGGGCACGCTGGTCCTCGGCGGGGCGAGCACCTATTCCGGCGGCACGAGCAATAATAACGGCACGATCCAGCTGGCGGCCGCCAATGCGCTGCCCATCGGAACCATCCTCAACCTGGGCCAGGCGGGCAGCGCGAATGTCGGCACGCTGGACCTGGGCGGGAACAGCCAGCAGGTGGCGGGACTGGTATCCATTGCGGGCATCAACCTGGCCACGGTCAAGAATGAGGTCACGAATTCCAGTGCCACGGTGGCGACGCTTACCTTGGGCGGCGGCGGCATTTATGCTTACGGCGACGGTTCGACCAACAACTCGGGGGTGATCGCCGGTCCGTTGAACGTGGTCATGAACGGCAGCGGCAGCCAGACCCTGGGCGACACAAACAACAGTTTCAGCGGGACGCTGACGGTGCAGCAGGGCACGCTGGCGGTGCCGGTGGTGAACAATGCAAGTGCGAACGGCCCGCTCGGCAATAGCGCCAACGCGGTGACGCTGGGTGCCGGCGGCGGGACCGGCACGTTGGAATACACGGGCAACACGGCGGCCAGCACCAAAAAGTTCACCCTGGCCGGCAGCGGCACGGGGGCGATTCAAATCGACACGGCCGGGCAGACACTGACCTTGACCGGGGTGGTGGGCGGTAGCGGCGGGGCGCTGCAGAAGACGGGGGCCGGCACCCTGGTTCTGAATGCGACGGAAACGTATTCCGGCACCACCACGGTCGGTACGGGGACGCTGAGCGTGGGGGCCGGAGGCTCGGTCGCCAGCACGCCGGCTTTGACCGTTGCCAGCGGTGCGACGCTGGATGTGTCGGCGGGCGGGCTGACGCTGACCGGCTCCGGTCCGCAGCAGACGCTGGGCGGCGGCAGCCCGTCCGGCACGGCCTCGGTGAATGCGCCGGCGAAGACAGTGACGTTGAACACCGGGGCGTTGCTTTCCTTTCAAGCGGCCGGTGGCGTCGCTGGCACGGTGGGAAAGATCAGCGTGACCGGCGGCGCGGCGAATCTGACGCTGAACAACAATGCGGTCACGGTGAATGTGACGGGTCCCGCGCTGGCGGCGGGGACCTATCGGCTGATGGATTGCCCGGGCACCCTGACGGGTTCGGCGGGGGCCACGCCAACGATCGCCGGCACGGCCTTGAGCGGCGGATATACGGCGGCGGTCAGCACCACGGCCGGCAGCGGCGGTCATTTCGACTTGGTGGTGAAAGCCACGCCGGTATTTTCGGGGCTGATGGCCGGCCCGGCGATCACGTATGGCGCGGGGAGTGTGACTTTGGCGGGCACGGTCAGCAGTCCGGCCGGGGTCACGACGGTTTACCCGGCCAGCGGGGACACGGTGAGCGCCACCATCAACGGGCATACGGTGAATGGAACGGTGACGAACAGCACCGGGGCTTTTTCGATCACGTACAATGATGCTTCGCTGGCGACGGACGGGGCGGGCGGTTCACCGTATGCGATCACCTATGCCTACGGCGGCAACGGCGCGCAGTTTCTGAACGCGGCCACGAACAACACGGCCACGGCGTTGACAGTGAATCAGGCGGGGGTGACGGTGACGGTGACGGTGGCATCATCGGGCAGTCCTTCGGGGTACAAGGGGAGTGTTTATTTCACCGCCACGGTGCCGGCGGGCGCGACGGGCAATGTGATCTTTGCGACGAACGGCACGGCCTTGAGCACGAACGCGGTGAGCGGCGGGATGGCCACGAGCGCCGCCACCACGTTGCTGTCGCGCGGCACGAACGTGATCACCGCCGTTTATGGCGGCGATGCCAATTTTCTTCCGGGGACGAACACCTTTGACCAGACGGTCACCAACCATCTGCCGGTGGCCGGTGTGATGACGGTGACGCGGACGGCGGGGGTGGCGGTTGAAATCGCGTTGAGCGATTTGGCGACCAACTGGAGTGATGCGGATGGCGATGCGGTGAGCCTGACGGCGATCAGTCTCACGACGACGAACGGGGTGGCGCTATTCCCGATCGAGCTCACGACGAATGGAAACGGGTCTTATGTCATCACGAACCTGGCGTATCTGGGGTATGTCAACGGCGCGGCGGTGGCCGACCGTTTCAGCTACAGCATCAGCGACGGCCAGGGCGGGACGAACATGGGGGTGGTGAACATTGTCATTCAGAGCAGTGTGACAGGGACGAATTCCATCACGGGCATCACGGGGACGAATCCGAAGATGCTGACGGCCTATGGGGTTCCGGGGTTCAGCTATATCGCGGAACGGTCGACGAATCTGACATCGTGGGTGGATGTTTCGACGAACACAGCCGGGGCGGATGGGGCGATCAACGTGACGGATGCCTTTGGCGATTTGGGGGGCAATGCGCCGTCGTCGGCGTACTATCGGCTGAAGTGGGCGGGGAACTGACGCGGCAGGAGTGGCGGAGGCGCTGCGGCGGGGCGCCACCACACGGGGACTGCGGCCGGCCGTTTCCCGGCTTGTTAAGGTGAATCAGGCTTGGTAATTTGCCGGTTCTACCGAATGAAGAACGCCTTGTCTGCTTTGGGGCGGCGCACGACGACGCCCGCCATTTCGTGGCTGATGAAAACCGCGCTGACGCGGCCGAAACTCATTTCCCTCGCCGCCGGTTTCACCGACAACGCCACGCTGCCCTGCGCGGTGTCGCGGAAGCTGTTGGCGGAGATTCTGCGGTCGCCCCAATCCGGCCAGGCGGCGCTGCAATACGGGATCACGGCGGGTGACCCGGAACTGCGCCAGCTGACGGCGCGGCATCTGCAAACGCTGGATGGCGGTCATGACCGGGCGCATGTGCCGGAGCGGACGATCATCACCGGCGGTTCGCAACAGTTGCTCTACATGACGCTGGAGGCGTTGTGTGACGAGGGCGATATCATTCTCGTCGAGGACCCCACTTATTTTGTTTTCCTCAGCATTCTGCAAAGCCGCGGCA
>Ga0316222_1001308_pt1 | contig 31034 bp, 28 predicted proteins | sample TBH18011metaG_FD_206008 | JGI IMG/M metagenome (GOLD analysis project Ga0316222, IMG submission 206008) | Freshwater microbial communities from Trout Bog Lake, Wisconsin, USA - TBH18011 | ecosystem: Environmental > Aquatic > Freshwater > Lake > Hypolimnion/Profundal zone | place: USA: Wisconsin... | reverse complement strand
TGTACTACATTCCCAGAGGTACCTGAACCCTGCAGATTACTTTCCAGATTCTTTAAAAATCCCGACAGTGTGTTGGAAGAACCTGAAATACCATCAGCACTCAATAAATTATTGAAACTGCTTTGCAGTGCAGCCAGCGGGCTGCTGCCGGTTGTGCCCGACGTGGAACTGGACGCACCGGAGCTTGCCGCGCTGCTGCCGGTGGAGCTTGTCGAGCCGCTGCTGGCAGACGTTCCCGAGCTTAACTGATTGATGAGATTCTGAATCCCGCTTTCCACTTTGCCTATGCCGCCACCGTGATGATGATGGCCGGACCCGGATGAACTGCCAGAACTGCCTGAAGAGCTGACCTGAGACTGAAGGGCAGCCAGCAGACTTTGAACAAAGGCCTGCAGCGCCTGTTCCGGTGTCTGGGTGGAACTGGTGGAGGTGCTGCCTGAAGTGGCTGAGGTACCTGAGGTACCTGAGGTACTTGTTGTGCTGCCGGTTTTTGCCGTGCCGCCATCGCCGTCACTGTCCTGGGTCGGACTGACACCGAGCTGCGCCAATGCGCTGCTGATCGCCTGAATGAAATTGTTGCCAGTCTTGCCTGACGGTGGCGTACCACCGACGGATGATTGCTGGGTATTGACTGACTGACCCGAATAGGTCTGTGTGTAGGCAACTTGCTGAAAGCTGCCAAGGGCTGAAACTGACATAATGAACCTCCATGATAGCGGCAGGGTAACTTTGATCAGACTACATTACCGCGCTTCCTACTGTTTACGGATGAAAATAAAAATTATTGAGGCATTTATTCAAATTTTTATCGTTCTCATACTCATGTTAGGGCCGGCAGTTGGAATTCAATGGTTCAAGCAGAGACCGAATTACCATTCAGTTCTGAATCCGATTCTCAGCCATAAAAAAAGGCATCCGCAGATGCCTTTTTTGCCAACACAATCAGTTAACTGATTGTTATTTGATGACTGCCTTTTTACGCAGTTCTTCCTGGAAGGCCTGCAGTTTTTTCTGTTGCAGTCCGTCTACGATCTGACGTTTGACATCATCGAGTGCCGGGATTTTGGCTGGACGGATGTCTTCCACTTTGATGACGTGAAATCCGTACTGCGACTGCACCGGTGTTTCAGTCATCTGACCTTTTTGCAGGCTGACCATGGCATCAGAGAATGGTTTGACGAAAGCCGCCGGAGTAGCCCAGTCCAGATCGCCGCCGTTATTGGCAGAGCCGGTGTCTTTGGATTGTTTGGCCAATTCTTCAAAGCTTGCGCCGGCTTTCAGTTTGGCGATGACTGCCTTGGCTTCATCTTCGGTACCAAGCAGAATATGACGTACATGATATTCCTTGTCGCCAGCCTGCTGTTTGATGCGGGCATATTCAGCAGCGACTTCTGCGTCAGAAACCGGATTCTTTTTAACGAAATCGGCAACCAGTGCGCGGATCAGGATGGACTGACGGGCCATGGCCAACTGGGATTTGACTTCCTCAGTTTTTGCCAGATTGGCCTTGTCGGCAGCCTGCACCAGAATTTCACGGGTGATCAATTCTTCTTTCACTTTTGCACGCAGATCGGGTGAATCGGCAGGTGCATTTTGTTGTGATGTGATCTGCTTGACCATTTCATCAACACGGGATGACGGGATTGCAGTGCCATTTACGACTGCCACGTTTTGTGCCATGACAGGGGCAGTTGCCAGAGCTAATAATAAAAGCAACAAATGAGCAGGTTTGAAAGTCATTATGAAATCCTAAATTATGTTTATAAAAGCATTGCGTAAAAAATATTATGGCTTGTCTTTAATTTCCAAAGCAGTGATGGCCAATGCATGTATCTCGGTGTGCATCAAATCGCCAACGGCATCATACACCAGTCGGTGCCGTTCGATAAGTTTTAGGCCATTAAATTTTTGTGCGGAAATTGTAACGGTGTAATGGCCTGCGCCCGATGCGGCACCGGCATGGCCTTTATGGCGTGCCGAATCATCGGTGACTTCGCAGGTCTGTGGATCCAGTACGGCCAGCCTTTGTTTGATGCGCGCCATGCGCTGTACAGACAGGTCGCTCATTTGGATTCTTCCGCAGTTTTGCCGAAACGTGCCAGATAGATAAGTTGCAGTAGCAAAAATACAAAAACAATCCCCATGCTGCCCAGTTTGAAATTGACCCAGACTGCGTTGGAATAATTAAAGGCCACGAACAGGTTCAGGCAGCCCATGCCTGTATAGAACGCAATCCAGACCAGGTTCAACCGGGTCCAGACCGTGTCAGGTATGTCCATTTCTTCTTCAAGCTGTCTCATGATCGAACGGGTCAGGTTCTTTTTCAGGATCAGCTGGCTGAACAGCAGGGCACCGGCCAGGCACCAGTACAGCATGGTCGGCTTCCATTTGATGAAATTTTCATTATGAAAATAGATGGTCAGGCCGCCAAGAATGGTAATGATCAGAAAGGATGCCCACAGCATGCCGTCAATTTTTTTGCGGCGGATCAGCAGGGTGCTGATCTGGGCTACCGAGGCCGCGACCGTGACCGTGGTGGCAAGAATGATTGGCGCCTGCTGCAGGGTGATGGCGCCACCGGAAATCAGATCGCCAAAGTAGGTCTGAATAAAATTCAGTGCCGCCGCAGCATGCCCTTCGGCCCACTTGAACACTGCGTAAAACATAAAAACCGGGAACAGATCAAAGATTATTTTCATCGGGGATTTAACTGACTGATATCAAGGAGTTGGATCAAAGCGCAGCGATGCTGAATTAATGCAGTAGCGCAGGCCGGTCGGCTTGGGACCATCCGGAAAAACGTGGCCCAGATGCGCGTCGCAGATATTACACACAATTTCGGTGCGTGTCATGCCGTGTGAGCGATCGACAATTTCGCGCACATGGTCTGGATTGAGTGCTTTGAAATAACTGGGCCAGCCGCAACCTGAATCAAATTTGGCATCCGAGGCGAACAGTGGCGTGTTGCAGCACACGCAGGTGTAGATACCGTTTTGATGGTGATCCCAGAATTTGCCGGTAAACGCCCTTTCGGTATCGGCTTTGCGGGTGACCTGAAATTCGGTCGGGCTTAATACGGCGCGCCATTCGTCGTCGGATTTGATGATTTTGTTCATGCGTATTCCCTTTTGTTGTAGGCTGGGATGTAATCCCGGCATTGCCACCGTTGAAGCCGGGATTGAGAGGAAAGCGCTGGCAGGCGCATTCCGTTACGCAGGCGAGGTGCATGCACCTCGAAACCCCTGCTTCACTCCCAGCCTACGAAGAACAGCTCACTGACAGTTCCCGTCCCCAGTCCGGAGGCAGGCTGGCATACGATTCGTGCTCTGGTTGTTCATCAAACGGATGCCCCAGAATCTGCGTCAATTTTTCGGTTTCCGTAAAGTCGCCGCGCTGGGCGGCTTCAATGGCCGTCTGCGCCAGATAATTGCGCAGAATGTATTTCGGACTGACCCGTCGCATTGCCCTGGCACGCTCGGTATCGTGACTGTTTTCAGCGCACAGGCGCGCGCGGTATTGGCTGATCCAGGCGTCAAAGGCAGTGCGATCAACGCACAGGTCGCTGATTACATGATCCTTGCTGTCATTGTGCATGCTGATATCGGCCAGGCGGCGGAAAAATACCGTGAAATCGAGACCATTGTTTTGCATCAGGTCCAGCATGGCCTGGATCAGCGCAGGATCTGTTTCCTGTGTGGTACTCAATCCCAGTTTGGCACGCCACAGTGCCAACAGTGTCGAATCGAATTCCGGCTGATAAACTGCCAGCGCCTCCATGGCGTCTTCCACCGTTCCGACCAGTGGCAGCAGGGCCTGAGCCAGCGCGCGGCAGTTCCATTCACCGATCTGCGGTTGATTGGCGTACGAATAGCGTCCATGGTCATCACTGTGATTGCAGATATGGCGCGCGTCATAGGCTTCCATGAATCCGAACGGGCCGTAATCCAGCGTCAAACCCAGGATCGACATGTTGTCGGTGTTTAAAACCCCATGCATAAAGCCGACCGACTGCCATTGCGCGACCAGACGGGCGGTACGACGGGTGACTTCGGTGAGCAGCGCCAGATAAGGATTTGTCTGGCCCGACAGCGCCGGGTAGTAGTTTGTGATGACGAAATCGGCGAGTGTTTTCAGTGATGTCAGATCGTTGCGATAAAACCAGTGCTCAAACGAACCGAACCGGATGAAGCTCGGCGCCAGGCGCGTCACGACTGCGGTACTTTCCGGCATTTCGCGCATGATCATGTGGCTGGATCCGGTAATGCACAAGGCGCGCGTGCTGGGTATACCCAGGCCGATCATGGCTTCCGAGCACAGAAATTCACGAATCGATGAACGCAGCACGGCCCGGCCGTCACCCATGCGCGAAAAAGGCGTGAGGCCGGCACCTTTGAGCTGAACTTCATTGCCGGCCAGCTCGCCCAGCAGCAGCGCCCGGCCGTCACCAAGCTGACCGGCCCACTGGCCGAACTGATGACCGGAATAGACAGTGGCGCGCGGGGTACAGCCTCTTGCCAGTTCATTGCCGGTAAAAATTTGGGTGAATGCGTCGCTGTGGGCCTGTTCGGCAGTGATGGAACACAGCGCCATACTGGTCGGGCTCACTGCAACCAGATAGGGATCTGGCAGGGGGGCCGGTTTTTGCGGATGTGAAAACGCCGGCCCGAGAGAGTCGAACCGGTCAGTAAAAATAAGAGTCTCGAGCAGTGTAGGCATAAGGGACGAAGAGTGGGCAAGGGGCAGTTACGCCTGGACATCAGGAGGGTGCCATTATAGGCACAAAACAAAAAGGAAGGATTCCCGGGCAGGAATCCTTCCTTTTCATTCAACTGCAGTCCATATCAGGCCATTACCGCACCCAGAGAATCACAGCCCTGCAACAGAAAGCCCAGTCCGATCACCAGAACCAGTTCACCTTCGGCCGAGCGCGCCGTGCCGGTAATGCCGGGCGTACTGATACAGGTCAGCGGTTTGATCACCAGATCCGACGTGCCATCGACCGATTCCAGTGCCAGGATGTAGGGATTTTCTGCTGCGATGACGATGCCGACCCGTTCGGTGCAGGCTTCGTAGCCCAGAATGCGCGCCAGCGATTTGACCGGCAGCGGTATGCCCTGATCGCGCATGACAGCCGAACCCCCGACTGTCTCATAAACTTCCGGCAATTCCACTACACGCTGCACGACTGCCATGGGCAACGCCAGCGAGGCACTCGAGGTTCTGACCAGCATGGTCGGAACGATGGACAGTTCAATCGGCAACCGGATCAGAAATGTGGTTCCGGTGCCCAGACCGGAGGAAATCTTGATGTCGCCACGATGTTTTTCCACCGCGGTTTTGACCACATCCATACCGACGCCACGTCCTGAAACGCTGGAGGCAACTTCCTTGGTTGAAAAGCCCGGCAGGAACACCAGTTGATAGGCTTCTTCGTGACTGCGCGCATCGGATTCAGTGATCAATCCTTTGGCAATGGCCTTTTCACGCAGCTTGTTGGCATCCATGCCGCGACCGTCATCGGTAACTTCAATCATGACGCTGCTGGCTTCCTGCCAGGCTTTGAGCGAGATGACCGATTTGGCCGGTTTCTTGGTTTTGGCGCGGTCCTCGCGGGTTTCAATACCGTGATCGAGCGAATTGCGCAACATGTGGACCAGCGGGTCATACAGACTGTCGACCACGACACGATCGACTTCGGTCTCTGCACCGGAAATCTGCAGATCAACATCTTTTTCCAGATCCTTGGCCAGTTCCCGGACCAGACGCGGAAACTTCTGAAACAGGCGACCGACCGGCTGCATCCTGGTGGCCAGTGAAGCGCGCTGCAATTCAGTCGAGTAACGCGAGGCGCGCGACAGCGTTTCTGTCAGGGCCGTCATCAACGCGGTGGCATTGTCATCAAACTTGAACTGCGCCAGTTTTTCCAGCAATACGCCGGCCTGGTTGGCAGCCTGAACCGATTCGCCGGCAACTTCCAGCAGCACATCGAGTTTGATTGCATCGATCCGGATGCTTTCTTCTTTGGGGGGGGCGACGTGTTGCTTGACGTCAGCCGAGCTGACCTTGACCAGCGGTGCGGTACTGGCAGCCTGTGGCGCTGCAGGCGCGGCAGTTACGGTGGCGGGCGCGGCCACAGTGCCGGCCGGAACGACGGCGTAATACAGTGCATTCCAGTCTATCGTGCCGTCATTATCGGAACCGGATGCTGCAGCGGTTGCTGATGCCGAAGTTGGCGCAGCAGCAGTTGAAGAAGACGCAGCAGCAGGTGAAGAAGAAGCCGGACTTAACGGCGCGCTTTTGCCTTCAATGGCATTGGTCAGCACGACTTCGAGCGCATGTGGCATGGTCGAGAGCTGATCCGGAGTAACACCGTTATGCAGGGCCTTGAGCTGATCGGCAACAAATCCGCTGGCTTCCAGAGCCGCTTCAATCGCGATCAACGTGACTGGCGCCTTGCCGGTTCGTAACGCGTCAAACAGATTCTCAGTCAGGTGGCAGGCCGAAACCATGGCGGTCAGGTTCATGAACCCGGCACCGCCCTTGATGGTGTGAAAAGATCTGAACACGGCATTCAAGGTTTGCATGTCGTCAGGATTGCGCTCCAGCGAGAGCAAGTGTTCTTCCACATTCGTTGCGAGGTCCAATGCCTCGACAACGAATTCTTTGAGCATGTCATCATCCATTAGAAACCCAAACTATCAAGTAGATTATCTACATCATCCTGTTCCAGCGCGTGGGCAGGCTGAGACGGGCCCGACATCAGTTCTACGGCTTTTTCCTTGGCCGCAGCCGGCGCATTGTCGATCAGAATCTGCGCCAGTTCACGTTCTACGGCACTGGTGATGGCCACGACCTTTTTAATCAGCTGCCCGGTCAGATCCTGAAAATCCTGGGACATCATGATGCTTAACAGCCGTGCTTTTTCTTCTTCGGTGGAGGCGATCGTGTCTTTGGCAAAATTCTGTGAATCTTTGGACAGAATCTTGAAGGCATCGACACTCATTTTTCCGGCGAACAGCTGAGCCCAGCGATCATCAATATCCTTGGCTTTTTTGGCCAGTTCGTCCTGAGCAGGCATGCCTTCGTCGGTGGCATTCAATACTTTATTGGCAGCCTGTTCGGTAAGCGTGGCAATATGTTCCAGGCGGCCGTGCGCGTCGGTAATCTGATGCGTAACGTCGGCCAGTGATCTGTCGTAGCCCAACTCACGCATTGAGTCATGCAGTACCCGTACCACACCGCCGAGGCGTTCAAATATCGGTCTGTTGTTAGCCGGGTCCACCAGCTCTGGATCTACCGCTGCCGCCACAGGCTGCGCACTGGCTGGTTGACTCACGGCGGCCGGTTGTGCGGCCACTGAATCAAACAGCGCTTCCAGATCTTCTTCTGAGTCGCTCATAGTCCGTTGATCTCCATGATGTGCGAAAGTTGCTAAAAATAGTACGTAATCATTAATTTGTTTTCATAAAATTAATAATTAAATGAAATTAATGTTGAGGATAAATCACAGTTATCAGCATATGTCATGGTTTGATAAAAACAACCATAAATTCATCAGAGAAATAAAAAAAGTGATACTAATACGGCCTATTTTTCAAAAATGCGTCGGGCGACAGGATCTGAAACAGTCCGGACTGGGCCACTTTTTTTGCACACTTCAACAGCGCCTTGTCTTTTGTGATCAGGCAGGCAGCCCTGGAGTCACGGGCGTGTTCCATAAATTTTTGATCATCCGGGTCGGTGCAGACCGGCAGTTTCACGTTCAAGGTCACTTCGGGATCCGAACATGATATCAATTCATCAAAGGCCAGGATGATGTCCGCCCGGTTGTGTTCGGTCACGGGCAGATGCGTATATTGCAATACCGCCAGCCATTCAGAGCGGCAGGCCGTGCTGGTGACGGCACGCAGTGTGCCGTTGTGCAGGCCCGTTACGATTTGCGTCCAGCGTGGATCATGAAAAACAAATAAATCAAGGCAGACATTGGTATCGAGTACCAGAACAATCGGGACAGTTTCGGTGGGCATGCTGGTGTTTTCGTCAGGTTTGATCAAGGGTGAAGGCCGCATTATCGCTGATGTGTTGCGGTTTTATGGTGAATCGTTTGGTTGGTGGCTGGTCGCATGCAGTAAAATGCTGCTTTCGAATAAAACGGCATCCATGAATTCCAACCTCTATCCATGGCAACAGTTGGCCTGGGCGCAGATCCGGCAATTGCATCCGCGCTGGCCGCACGCCATCCTGCTGCATGGTCCTCAGGGGATAGGTAAAACCGTATTTGCCGAATGGCTGGCGCAGTCGTTGCTGTGTGAAGCACCGCAAGCGGATGGTCAGGCGTGCGGCAGTTGTGATTCCTGCGGCTGGTTTGCCCAGTACAACCATCCGGATTATCGCCGGCTGCGCCCGGAAATAATGGAATCGGAGTTATCCGAAACCGAGGGCGAAGAGGGCAGTGCGGCCAAATCCGGTTCGAAGTCGACCAGGGCCCCGTCAAAAGAGATCGTCATCAATCAGGTGCGCGGCCTGTCGGAATTTCTGAACATTTCCACCCACCGTGCCGGCCTGCGCACGATCGTCATTTATCCTGCTGAAGCGATGAATGTGGCTGCATCCAACGCCTTGCTGAAATCGCTGGAAGAGCCCGGCCCGAATACCGTGTTTATACTGGTCACGCACAGTATGGATGCCTTGCTGCCAACCATGATTTCGCGCTGCCACCAATTTGCACTGCCCATGCCCAATACTGCCGAAGCGTTGGCATGGCTGGCTTTGCAGGACATCAAAAAACCGGAACAGTTCCTGGCCGAGCAGGGCGGGGCACCGCTGGCCGCTGCCGCCGCATCCGAGTCGGACAGCGTCGTGCAACAGGAGGAGTTTTTGCTTCAATTGCAGCGCCCTGATCTGGCCGGTGCGTTGAAACTGGCTGACAAATTGCAGAAAACAGCAATTTCTTTGTTACTTTCGTGGATGCAGCGTTGGTTATATGACGTTTTTTCCTTTAAATTAACCGGGAAAATCCGTTATTATCCTCGTTACCAAAAAGAAATTAAACAGGTCGCCTCGGGGATGTCCATGCCGGCGATGCTGAAATTGCTGGATACGAATACGCAACGACGCGCCGTTGCCGATCACCCTTTGTCAGCGAAATTACTGATCGAAGAAATGCTGCTTGAGTACATAGAACTGTCCCAGAAGCGTTCATAAACCATTACGGATCAATGACGACTCATTGACGACCTGATCACTGAAAGTACTTTGAAAGATAAACATGGCCGATATTCCTGAAGCTCCGACCGCCTCCCTTTCCGCCGTGCGCCCCTCGGTGCTGTCCCTGGTGATCAAGGAAAAGGCCGCGCTGTATTCGGCCTATATGCCGTTTCTGAAGAATGGCGGCATTTTTGTCCCCACCAACAAGAATTACAATCTCGGTGATGAAATCTATCTGATTCTGACTTTGCTGGACGATTCCAATAAATATCCGATAGCCGGCAAGGTCGCATGGGTGACGCCTTCGACTGCCGGCAATAACAAGTCACAAGGTATCGGTGTGCATTTTCCTGCTGATGACAGCGGCGTACGCATCCGTGGACGTATCGAAGAATTGCTGGGTTCGGCGTTACGCTCGACCCGCATCACCCACACACTGTAGTCAGCACAGAACCATGCCCATCCACCGTTTTGCAGAACTGTCCGATTTGCCGGCCATCGTCAGTATTTATAACTCCACCATCGCATCGCGCCAGGTAACGGCCGACCTGACTGAAATCAGCGTCGAATCGCGTCTGGACTGGTTTCATGAACACACACCGGATTTTCGTCCGCTGTGGGTGCTTGAAACACCGCCCGAACAGGGAAAGAAGATTATCGGCTGGATGTCGTTTTCGGATTTCAAGAAGCGCGCGGCCTATGATGGCACTGTCGAAGTGTCGGTATATCTGCATCCCCAGGTGCGCGGTCACGGCTGGGGCAGTTATTGTCTGGAGTTGGCCGAATCGTACAGTCCGCAGATCGGGGTGCATACCCTGCTGGGCTATATCTTTGGACACAACACCCCCAGTCTGCGACTGTTTGAAAAATTTCACTATCAGCGCTGGGCGGTCATGCCCAGAATTGCCGTTCTGGACGGTATCGAACGTGACCTGATCATCGTTGGCAAGCGCATTGCCGATTAAGAATTCCTGCTTCTGGCATCACCATTTTTAGAAAAAAACCTATGTTAAGTTACCGCCACGCTTTTCACGCCGGCAATCATGCTGATGTACTCAAGCATTTCATTACCATTCAGCTCATTGATTACATGGGGCAAAAAGAAGCGCCGTATATGTACATTGATACCCATGCCGGTGCCGGACTGTATGCGCTCGATACCGGTTACGCCGCCAAAAATGCCGAGTATGAAACCGGTATTGCCAAGCTGTGGGAGCGTTCCGATCTGCCCAGGGAAATCAAAGAATACGTTGCCCTGATCAAGTCCCTGAACCCGAGCGGCAAACTGCGCTATTACCCCGGTTCGCCCTTCTGTGCAGAACCGAAACTGCGTCTGGACGACCGTTTGCGCCTGTTCGAACTGCATCCCAGTGATGTCAAAATTTTGCAGGAAAATGTCAAAAAACGCGAAGCGCATCTGGCTGAGCAGGGACAAAAGGCGCGTGGCAAACGCATCATGATTATGGCCGGTGACGGTTTCGAGGGGTTGAAAGCATTATTGCCGCCGCAGCAGCGCCGCGCCCTGGTGCTGATCGATCCGCCCTATGAAGACAAGCGCGATTACAAGAAAGTCAAAGATACATTGGCCGATGCGTTGCAGCGTTTTCCGAGCGGCACCTACGCCATCTGGTATCCGGTGCTGCAGCGTCAGGAATCCCGTGAATTCGCCAGAAAATTATCCCAGTTGCCTTCGGAGAGCTGGCTCAATGTGACCCTGTCGGTCAGTCAGGCCATGCCCGATGGTTTTGGACTGCACAGCAGCGGCATGTTTATTGTCAATCCGCCGTGGGTACTGGAAGCCATGCTTAAAGAAGTCATGCCCTACCTGGTCAAGGTACTGGGCAGTGACAGTGAGGCCAAATTCACGATAGAAACCGGGCAGGGTGGTGTCAAACCTGTGCGCAAACCGGCTCGTTAACATCATCAAGGAATGACTATGGAAGAATCACAGAATCTGACTGCGCCGACCATGGACATGCATCGTGCGATCGTGTCGCTGTCGGAAAAGCTGCTGGAACTGGACCGCTGCAATCAGCGGCTCGATGCCTGTACCGATACCTCGCTGCTGGCTATCCTGGGCGCGGCGCGGGACACTGAAAGAAAAAATATTGCGATGTATCTGGAATGGATACGGCGGCATGACCCGAAGCTGGATATGGAATTGCGCAGGGCGTTGTTCAAGGCTGGGCCGATTGTGGAGCAGGACTGACCAAACGCAGGCTGAGATCAGCTTGTAGAATGCCCCACCGACGGATCCCTGAACACAATTTCTATCATTAACCCGTTGCGGTTAATCAGCCGCATCGAAGCCCGATGCTGCTGCACGATCCGGTGCACGATCGCCAGTCCCAGTCCGGCACCGTTGGCCTGCGAACGCGCACCGTCCACACGGGTAAACGGGCGCAGCAGCCGTTCGGTATCTTCTTCCGGTATCCCGGGTCCGCTGTCGGAAAACTGCAGTACGATGCGCCGCACCTTGTTGCGCTCCTGGGTTTTGCACACCAGCGTGATCTCGGCGTAACCCTTGTCCTGGGTTTTTCCGTAACGCCGCGCATTTTCAATCAGGTTATTGATCAGCCGGCTGATTTCAACGACATTGCCGGAAATGATCAGATTGTCGGCGATGTGATGTTTGATGCGGATATCCGGCAAACGCTGGGCCGATTGCACGACCGACTCCAGCAGTTCGGACAGGTTCAGGGTTGAAATCCGGGTGGCATCCATCGGCTTGGCGAAGTCCAGAAACTGGCCGATGATGGCATCCATCTGCTCAATGTCGGATTGCATGCCCAGCCTGGCGCTGTCCGTCAGGTGCGCCAGTTCGACTTCCAGCTGCAGACGCGCCAAAGGCGTGCGCAGATCGTGCGATATGCCGGCCAGAATGATGGTGCGGTCTGAATCGAGCCGGGCCAGCTCCTGCGCCATCTGGTTGAAACTGCGGTTGGTCTCACGGATTTCGGCAATGCCGGTTTCGGGCAGCGGTCTTAATACCCGGCCTTCGGTAATGGCACTGGCGGCCTGCGACAGACGCGCCAATGGCTGATTGATCAGACGTGAAATCACCATCGCCGCCAGAATTGACATGAGCAAAATCAGCGCCGACCAGCTGACCCAGCGCCAGTTCGATACCGTGGTAAACCGGTCCGGTTCGAACACAATCCAGTAATCATCATCTTCGATCTGGAAGCTGACCCAGAAACCGTCTATGCCATTGACGCGCCGCGAAAAAATGGTGCCGGCGCCGAGTCTGGAGCGCACGATGCGCTGCAGTTCCGGCATATAGACACCTGCCGGGGCTGGTTCGATCACATCATTATCTTCCAGCGCATAAATGCGTACGCCGTCATTGCTGGCCAGATCAAACAGCAGCTCCTGACGTTTTTCAGGTGCGGAATGAATCAGCGCCGCTTTGGTAATGGTCACTACCGAAAGCAGTTGCGAGGCAACCATTTGCGCATGGGGTTTTTCTTCGCTGATCTGAAAGGTAAAAAACCAGGTCGCCAGACTCATGAAAATGGCAAACGTCAGAAAGAAAAAAGTGCGCCAGAACAGCCCACTTTTCATCCAGACGAATTGTCCTGTCAACGACAGCATTAACGTGGCTGGCCTTCAGGAATAAAGACGTAGCCCAGACCCCAGACGGTCTGGATGTACAGTGGATTGGACGGATCGGGTTCGATCAGTTTTCTGAGCCGGGAAATCTGCACGTCCAGGCTGCGGTCATACACTTCATACTCGCGCCCGCGCGCCAGCTCCATGAGTTTTTCGCGTGACAGCGGTTGGCGGGCGTGCCGCGCAAACACTTTCAGAACTGAAAATTCACCGGTCGTAATCGGAATGCTTTCCGTGCCTTTTTTGAGTGTGCGGGTGCCAAGATCCAGTGTGAAGCCACCAAACTCAAACGTCTGCGGCGTCTCTGATGGTGCCCCCGGTGCTTCTTCAGCACCTTTACGGCGCAGCACGGCGTTGATGCGTGCGACCAGTTCGCGCGGATTGAACGGTTTGGGCAGGTAATCATCGGCACCCATTTCCAGTCCGATGATGCGGTCGATATCTTCGCCTTTGGCGGTGAGCATGATAATCGGCGTTTTGTCACCGATGCCGCGCAGGCGCCGGCAGATCGACAGACCGTCTTCACCAGGCAGCATCAGATCCAGCACCAGCAGGTCATACCGCTCGCGCTGCCACAGTTTATTCATGGTTGTTGCGTTTTCCGCAGTATAAACATTGAAATTTTGTTCACTTAAATAGCGGCGCAACAATTCCCGCAAGCGCAAATCATCGTCCACGACCAGGATTTTGGCCTGATGGGCCGGTTGTGCGGCGGTAGGGCTGGAGGTGATTTCAGTAGGCATGGATGTCTTGAGTGAGATTGGACTGCAATGAAAAATTTACTGGTTGACCAACAAATTGTTACATACTTTACGGCATAATTCACCAAACATATAAGGTCTGGCACCTACAATTACACCATGTTTGACGCGCGCTCTGACTATTCCCGATTTTATTGATTGAAACTTATGCTCCGATTGCGATTTTTGCTGCGCTGTTTGCTGTGCCTTTGGCTGACCTGTCAGTACCAGATCAGTCAGGCTCAGGAGGCCGGTTCCGATGGTGACAGACCGGCGACTCCGGTAGTGCACAGGCAGGGGAAATATGCCGGACGCGCCGGCAATTACGCCAATCTGAATGACGGTCAAAAACAGAATTACAGTCAGCAAAACTTTCCAGTTCAAAAAGAGGGCCAGGAAAGAAAGGCGCTGAGCAAAGAGGAACGCCGTGCACTGCGCCGTCAGGTCAACGAGTCGGTCAGCAAATATCCACGCCGCCATTGATTTTCAAATCTCCTCTTCAATTCTCGAGTTGTTCGTTCAGTTCCAGCCAGGCGATTTCAGCCGTTTCCAGATTTTTCTGACCCGCTGTCTGGGTTGCCAGCAATTCTTTCAATTCGGCCTTGCGCTTTTCCTCGTAAATACCTGCGTCTTCCAGTCTGCCGGCTATCGAAGTCAATTCACGATTGAGCTTGCTGATTTCCTCATCCAGCTTTTGAATTTTGGTTTCCAGGACCTTTTTCTGGGTCGCATTGAGTGCCGGGCTCTTCACCTTGGCCGGCACCGGTGCCGGCGCACTGGCAGTCAGTTTCGCTTCAGCCGCCTGTTTTTTGACGGCTTCCACATTGGCCAGTTTGTTTTGCAGTAACCAATCCTTGTAGTCGTCCAGATCACCGTCAAATGGTTTCAGTTGGCCGTCAGAGACGATGATGAACTGATCCGTGGTGGCGCGCAGCAAATGGCGGTCATGGGATACCAGGACGACTGTACCTTCAAACTGCGCCAGCGCATCGGTCAGTGCTTCACGGGTTTCCAGATCCAGATGGTTGGTCGGTTCATCGAGCAACAGCAGGTTGGGGCGCTGCCAGACGATCAGTGCCAGCGCCAGCCGGGCTTTTTCACCGCCGGAAAAGGGTTTGATCGGCGAGGTGACCATGGTGCCGGGAAAATTGAAGCTACCCAGAAAATTGCGCAATTCCTGCTCACGCACGTTGGGCGCAATTTTGACCAGATGCCACAGCGGCGACTCGTCATGGCGCAGCATTTCAACCTGATGCTGGGCAAAATAGCCGATGGTCAGTCCCTTGCCCAGATGCGCGTCGCCCTTGATCGGATTCAGTTCACCGGCGATGGTTTTGATCAGCGTTGATTTGCCGGCGCCGTTCACTCCCAAAAGGCCGATGCGTTGCCCGATCTGCAGCGAGAAGTTGATATTGTCGACGATGACTTTGGTTTTGCTGTGATCATATTCATCCAGAAAATAACCGGCGCTGACTTCTTCCATGACCAGCAGCGGATTGGGTGCATTGAGCGGTTCGCGGAATTCAAACGAGAATTCGGCTGCAGCCCGCAGCGGTGCCATCTCATCCATGCGCGCCAACGCCTTGACGCGACTCTGGGCCTGCTTGGCCTTGCTGGCCTTGGCCTTGAAACGATCGATAAATGACTGTAAATGGGCCCGTTGCCGGTTCTGCTTTTCGATCATGCCTGCGGCCAGTTCCAGTTGCGCCAGACGCTGGCGTTCGAAGCTGGAATAGTTGCCGCCGTAGCGTTTCAGTTTGCGTTCATCGATATGGACGATGACGTTGACCACGCCATCCAGAAAATCGCGGTCATGGGAAATGATGATCAGGGTACCGGCATAGCGGTTGAGCCATTCTTCGAGCCAGATGATGGCATCCAGATCCAGATGGTTGGTCGGCTCATCGAGCAGCAGCAGATCGGACTGGCACATCAGCGCCTGCGCCAGATTCAGACGCATCCTCCAGCCGCCGGAAAAACTGGCTACCGACTGGGTCATCTGCGCCATGGTAAAACCCAGGCCCAGCAACAATTGTTCGGCGCGTGACTGTACCGTGTAGGCATCGGCATCAGCCAGCGCAATATACACTTCGGCGATTTCGTTGCCATTGGCATCGGTGGCTTCCTGGGCTTCCAGGTCGGCCAGGCGGTTTTCCAGTTTGCGCAACCGGGTATCGCCATCGATGGCATAGTCGATGGCCGAGCGTTCCAGTGCCGGTGTTTCCTGCGCCACGTAGGCAACCTGCCACTGGGCCGGAAAATCCAGGCTGCCCAGATCGGAATGGATTTCATTTCTGAGCATGGCAAACAGGCTCGATTTGCCGGCGCCGTTGGAACCGATCAGGCCGATTTTTTCACGCGGATTGAGCGTGAGATCTACTGCCTCGAATAAAGGTTTGGTACCGCGCATGAGGTGTAGCTGTTGAAAACGAATCATTGAATTTACTTGTAAAGGGGGGAATTATTAATTAAGGCAACTGGTCGGCAGTGAGCAGAAATACCATGTCGTCGCCGGCGGAAGTCGTCACCCACGTAAAGTCGAGATCAGGAAAGGCCGCTTCGGCGTAAGCGCGCTCGTGACCGATCTCAACGATCAGAATGCCATCCGGTGTCAGATGTTTTTTGGCCTGCGAAATAATCGTACGCACCAAGTCCATGCCGTCGGGCCCGCCACCGAGCGCAATCTGTGGTTCATGCAGATATTCCTGCGGCAGCGACCTCATGGACTGGTTGTTCACATACGGTGGATTGGACACAATGAGCTGATATTTTTTGCTCGGCACGTTGGTGTACAGATCCGATTCAACCAGGGTAATGCGGTCCTGCAGCTCGTAGGTTGCCACATTGATTTTTGCCACTTCCAGTGCTGCAGCCGAAATGTCGGCCGTGACCACATGGGCTTCTGGAAACGCATCGGCCAGCATGATCGGCAGGCAACCCGAACCGGTACACAATTCCAGGATATCGGTGATGGCATCCGGGTCAATGACCCACGGCGACAGATAGCCGGGAATGAGTTCGGCGATAAACGAGCGCGGCACGATCACGCGTTCATCCACATAAAACTGGTAGGTGCCCAGCCACGCTTCGTTGGTGATGTAAGCGGCCGGCACCCGGTCGGTGGCGCGCCGTTCAATCACCTTCAGGATCTGGGCAATTTCATCGGGCAGCAAATGGGCATCGAGGTACATGTCCAGATTATCCAGCGGCAGGTTCAGGGTATGCAGAATCAGATAGGCGGCTTCATCGACGGCGTTGGCAGAGCCCTGGCCGAAGACCAGTTTTGCCGCATTGAAGCGGCTGACCGCATAGCGCAGTACATCGCGTACGGTGGTAAAAGGATGGGTGGTCAGCATAGAATATTTTCCAGAGTCCTGCGATAAATGTTCTTCAACGGCTCGATTTCACTCACTGCAATGTGTTCATCAATCTTGTGAATACTGGCATTGATCGGACCAAATTCGATTACCTGCGGGCAGATCTGCGCAATAAATCGCCCATCGGACGTGCCGCCGGTCGTCGACAGTTCTGTGACCAGTCCGGTTTCAGAAAGAATCGCCGCAGCCAGCGCATCGCTCAATGTTCCCTTGGGCGTCAAAAACGGTTGGCCCCCGACGGTCCAGTCCAGATCGTAATGCAGTGCATGGCGGTCCAGTATGTCGCGTACCCGTTGCTGCAGGCCCTGGGCCGTACTGGCGGTTGAAAAACGGAAGTTGAAATCGATTGTGAGTGTTCCCGGAATGACGTTGGAGGCACCGGTGCCGGCATGGATGTTGGAGATCTGAAACGAAGTCGGCAGGTAGTATTCATTGGCCTGATCCCAGACTTCGCTGGTCAGTTCTGCAATGGCCGGCGCAGCGCTGTGGATCGGATTTCTTGCCAGTTGCGGATAGGCGATATGGCCCTGAATACCATGGATGACGAGCTTGCCGGTCATCGAGCCGCGCCGTCCGTTTTTGATGGTGTCGCCAAAATGTTGCGCTGAAGTCGGTTCACCAACCACGCAGAAATCCAGCTGCTCGCCGCGCTGCTTCAATAAATTGCACACCACGACCGTGCCATCGACTGCCGGACCTTCCTCATCGCTGGTGATTAAAAATCCGATCGAGCCGGCATGCTCAGGATGGTGTTGCACGAATTCTTCGGTGGCCACCAGCATGGCGGCAATGGAACATTTCATGTCGGCTGCGCCTCGTCCGTACAGCATGCCGTTGCGGATGGTGGGCACAAACGGGCTGGAGTGCCATTTGTCGAGCGGACCGGTAGGGACCACGTCGGTGTGGCCGGCGAACACAAGCAGCGGCTGCGTGGTGCCGCGTCTGGCCCACAGATTCGTGACATTGCCGGACTGTATCGATTCGCACTCGAAGCCGAGCGGCAGCAGCACGTCTTTGATCAATTGCTGGCAACCCAGGTCAGTCGGGGTAACAGATTCCAGTGCGATCAACTGCTCGGTCAGTAATAAGGTCTTGCTCATAGGGTATGAAAAAATCGTGTGAATAAAGGTGAATGGATAGGGTCAGTGCGTCGTACCGGTCTGAAATTAATGAGGCAGACCGGAAATGTCAAACAGGCGCCGGTAATTTTCTTCGGAAAATCCGGCGATGATTTCTGTCTGCGTTGCATTCTGCAGCACCACAACCGGTCTTTTGATGACAGAAGGGGACTTGATCATGCAGGCAATGGCACTGTCGTCATCAACCACCTGTGCCTGTTCCTGCGCTGACAGCGTGCGCCAGGTTGTGCCTTTACGGTTGACTAACGTGTTGCGGTCCAGATGCTCCAGCCAGGACCGGACCAACTCTGGCGTCACACCCGACTTCCTGAAATCATGGAAGTGAAACTCGATAGCCTGTTCACTGAGCCAGTTGCGTGCTTTTTTTACCTGATCACAATTCGGAATACCGTACAGAGTCACTTTCATTACATGTTCAGCGTGAATTCAGTAAACGATGCTTCTTCCACCTTGGGCGGCTCCGATTCTTGTGGCCCACCCTGGGCCTGTTCATTATTGAGCAGCCACAACAGGTTGTTGGCTGAATCGGCATTGGCCAGACCTTCTTCCTGCGTGATCAGGCCGTCATTGATCAGTTGCAGCAGCGCGCGCTCGAACGTTTGCGAGCCGGGCGACAACGACTTGTCGATTGCTTCCTTGATTTCCGACATGTCCCCGGCGGCGATCAGATCGGCCACGTAGCGGGTATTCAACAGTACTTCGACTGCAGGGTAACGCCCGCCATCAATGGCCTTGATCAGACGCTGCGACACCACGGCACGAATTGATGAAGCCAGATCGAGCAGCAGGGCGACACGGTGTTCATTGGGAAAGAAGGAAATAATGCGGTTCAATGCCTGGTAACTGTTGTTGGCATGCAGCGTGGCCAGCACCAGATGGCCGGACTGGGCATACGACATGGCAGATGCCATGGTGGCTTCGTCACGAATCTCGCCGATCAGGATGCAATCCGGGGCCTGACGCAGCGAGTTGCGCAGTGCGACTTCAAGACTTTCCGAATCGGTACCGACTTCACGCTGATTGACGATCGATTTTTTACTGCGGAACAGATATTCAATCGGATCTTCAATGGTCAGAATATGACCGGTGCGTTGCGCATTGCGGTGATCCAGCATGGAAGCGATAGTGGTGGATTTGCCCGAGCCGGTTGAGCCGACCAGCAGAATCAGTCCGCGCTTTTCCATGATCAGTTCACCGAGCACTGCCGGCAGGCGCAGCGCGCTCAATGCCGGAATATGGCCTGGTACAAAACGGAAGACGGCTGAAATGGAGCCGCGCTGACGGAAGGCGGATAGCCGGAAACGACCAATACCGGACGCGCCGATACCGAGATTGAGTTCATTTTCGCGCTGCAGCTTTGCCATGTCGTCCGCAGACACCACTTCGGCAAGCAACGCCATGATATTGGCCTGATCCATCTTTTGATTGTTAATCGGCAGCAGATTGCCGTTAATTTTCAGATGAATCGGCGAATTAATTGCGAAAAACATATCGGAGGCCTGTTTTTCCTTCATCAATTCAAACAATCGTTCCATTGCCATGATGTTTCCTTCCGGTGGAATTAATTATTATTAGTCTGGTTTCCGATTTTATGCCAACTTCGGTTTCCTGACAGCAAATTATACGCCACGCAACAGTTCGTTGATGCTGGTTTTTGACCTGGTCTGTGCATCGACCCGTTTGACGATCACGGCGCAGTACAGGCTGTAAGTTCCGTCTGCGCTGGGCAGATTGCCCGAAACCACGACAGAACCGGAAGGAACGCGGCCATAACTGACTTCTCCGGTGGCGCGATCGAAAATTTTGGTCGACTGGCCGATATACACACCCATGGAAATAACCGAGTTTTCTTCGACGATGACACCTTCGACAATTTCAGAACGTGCACCGATAAAACAGTTGTCTTCGATAATGGTGGGATTGGCCTGCATGGGTTCGAGTACGCCGCCGATACCGACACCACCGGACAGATGGACATTTTTGCCGATCTGGGCGCACGAACCGACCGTTGCCCAGGTATCCACCATGGCGCCTTCATCCACATACGCGCCGATATTGACGTAAGAAGGCATTAAAACAACATTTTTTGCAATGAAACTGCCGCGCCGCGCCACGGCGGGAGGGACAACCCGAAAGCCGCCGCGGGCAAAATCATCTGCCGAATAACCGGCAAATTTTGTCGGTACCTTGTCATAAAACTGCATATGATCTCCGGACGGCATCACCCGGTTTTCTTCCAGCCGGAACGACAGCAGTACCGCTTTCTTGACCCACTGATTGACCTGCCAGTTACCGGTGCTGATACGGTCGGCCACCCGCAGTGTGCCATTGTCGAGCTGGGCCAGTACCTCAGCAACTGCCTGCTTCAATTCGAGCGGCGCGGCCTGTGGTGAGTATTGGGCACGGTTTTCCCATGCAGAATCGATGATGTTTTGAAGTGACATGATGTTTGGATCTATAAATGGTGAAAGGGGACGTGCTATTTGTGCTTCAGTTGTTGCGCGAAGGTGACCAGCCGTTGTGCAGCTTCCACACATTCATCCACGCCGGCCACGAGTGCCATGCGGATGCGATTCTGACCGGGATTCATGCCATGCGCATGTCGCGCCAGATAACTGCCAGGCAATACAGTAACATTAAATTCGGCATAAAGCTGTTTTGCAAACTCCGTATCTGAGATCGGACCAGATTTCGGCTTTACTTTATCCACGCCTGCCCACAGGTAGAAACCGGCATCCGGCAGCTGCACATCCAGCACGTCGGCCAGCATGGGGGTAACCAGATCGAATTTGGCCTTGTACAAGGCACGGTTTTCAATCACGTGCTGCTCATCCTGCCAGGCCATGCTGGACGCGGCCTGAATGGTTGGGCTCATGGCGCAGCCGTGGTATGTCCGGTACAGCAGAAACTGTTTCAGAATGGCGGCATTGCCGGCCACGAAGCCGGAGCGCATGCCGGGCACATTGGAGCGTTTGGACAGGCTGGAAAAACTCACCAGACGCGCAAAATCGGTTCGGCCCAACCGGTGCGCCGCTTCCAGACCACCCAGTGGCGCCTGGTCACCAAAATAAATTTCGGAATAGCACTCGTCCGATGCAATGGTGAAGCCGTATTGGTCCGACAGGGCGAACAGTTGTTTCCAGTCTTCCAGATTCATGACGGCGCCGGTCGGATTGCCGGGCGAGCAGACAAAGAGCAGCTGGACCCGCTGCCAGATCGCTGGCGGTACCTGGCTGTAATCCGGTAAAAAATTCCGTGCCGGATCCGCATTGACGAAATACGGTTCGGCGCCGGCCAGAAGCGCCGCGCCCTCATAGATCTGATAAAACGGATTCGGGCAGATTACTACCGGTTTTTCCGCAGCACCGGTATCGATGACCGTCTGCGCAAAAGCAAACAGCGCTTCCCTGGAGCCATTGACCGGCAATACCTGCGTTGCCGGGTCTAAAACGGGAATGTCATACCGGTTGACTATCCAGTTCGCAATGGCATTGCGCAGCGTGTCGGTTCCTGCCGTGGAGGGATAGCTGGCCAGGCCGGACAGGTTATCGATGAGCGCCTGTCTGATCAGTTCCGGTGTGGCGTGTTTGGGTTCGCCGATGCCCAGATTGATCGCGGCATAATCGGCGGATGGCGTTACGCCCTGAAAAAGCTGTCTGAGTTTTTCAAAAGGATACGGTTGCAGTTGATTGAGATGTCGATTCACGGGATTAAAAAGCATCAGCTGCCGGTAGTGAAATTCCAGGACAGCGTAATCGGATTGGTGATGGCATACGGAACCAGATATGTCGTGCCGGTAAAGTTGACCGTATAAGTCGTATTGGGCGCAAACGGTGCACTGCCTACCCAGTAGACCTGATTGGCAGGAATGGTTGGCACCGGCGTCGGCGGTGTCGTCAGGTCTTTGGTGGCCTGGGAATAATTGTTGGTATTCAGGTTGGGGTCATTGGCCATGGTCCAGATCGTGCCGGCCAGCGGCGTGCTGCTGCCGGCTGCTGTGACGGTGAACGTGGTCGCTTTGAGATCCACCAGTACGGCAGTCGTGACACTGACCGGAGAGCTGGTCTGCGTGGCAAAATTAAAATTGGCCACGTTGGAATACACGGACGGATATTCAGGCGTCATGGTCAGCGGCACATTGATTTGCTGGTTGATCGGATAAGAGGACAGGTAATTGGATGACACCGACTGACCGGCATCAAGCCTTGCATGCGTGATCCACCAGTGGGTCGTTGCGGTTGCCGTACCCGGCGTGTCGCGCGCCAGACCGACCTGTCTGGTGGTCTGCGACATGATTGCCGCACGATGGTAAATCGTATTGACCATATCCGTCACCACGTTGGCACCGGTTCCAACTGAATACAGTTCGCCGGCGATTGCCGTGGGAACATTGGTGGCTGTCACCGTGTTTTGCAGTACAAAATAACCTTGGGCTATGGCGCGCGCACTGGGTGTGATGCCAGTAAAGCCAACGGTGTTTACATTGTTGACAGTCTGGACTTCCAGATCAGTCTGAAACGGATTGCTGTCACCGGCGCTGTTTGCCACCGAATAAGCCATATGCGCTTTTGCGGCATTATCGAGCAGAATATTTTGTTCCCAGTAGCCCAGGCCGACACTGCTTCTGAAGCTGTTGATGGCATAAAACGCATCGTATTCATCAGTGCCTGCCAAATAAGTTGGCGCAGTGATGTAGCCCTGGATACTGCCGGGAATGACGATATTGGAAGGAACCTGATTTGAACTGCCGCCACAGGAAGCCAATACAAATCCGGCAACAACGATACCGATTAATGCTGTTTTATTCATGAAAACCTTAATTAATTGTTCAGGCCTGCTTATTTCTTGAGTGCGCTAATATAAACCATGTCGCCGGTTTCTGCACCAGTTAATCATTGACTGGCCTGCATAAACGGACGCGAATAAAGCGCATTGCGTTAATAATTAAATGGCGCCTTAACTACAAAAATTCGGTATCGGATAGTCGGGATGCTATTATATGCGCTGCATTCAATTCGAAGCGCTGGCAGGACTACCACAAATCGGGATGACCATAATTAGAACAGCTGTCCTCAATTTCCTTATTTACCGAAACCTTTGTATAGCCCCTATTTCAACCTTTTAAACCTTCTTTATTGTGCGCTTAACATCCATTAAATTATCCGGATTCAAATCGTTTGTTGAACTCACCCATTTTCAGGTTCCAGGCCAGCTCGTTGGTGTGGTCGGCCCCAACGGTTGCGGAAAATCCAACATTATCGATGCCGTGCGCTGGGTTCTGGGCGAGTCCAAAGCCTCGGAACTGCGCGGTGAATCCATGCAGGACGTCATTTTTAACGGTTCGACCAACCGCAAGCCGGCCGGCCGCGCTTCGGTCGAACTGGTGTTCGACAACAGCATGGGCAAAGCGTCAGGCCAATGGGGTCAATATGCGGAAATTTCAGTCAAACGCACCCTGACCCGGGACGGTACCTCGACCTATTACATCAACAATCAGGCCGTGCGACGGCGTGACATCCAGGATATTTTCCTCGGCACCGGTCTTGGTCCGCGCGCCTACGCCATCATCGGGCAGGGCATGATTTCGCGCATTATCGAAGCACGCCCGGAAGAATTGCGTATTTTTCTGGAAGAGGCCGCCGGTGTGTCGCGCTACAAGGAGCGGCGCCGCGAGACCGAAAACCGGATTCACAGCACCAATGAAAATCTGGTACGGGTTGAGGATATTCTGCGCGAACTGAATGTCAATCTGGAAAAACTGGAAGCACAGGCCGCCGTGGCCAACAAATTCCGCTCTTTGCAGACCGATCAGGAAGAAAAGCAGAAACTGCTGTGGATGCTGCGCAAAAAAGAAGCCGCCCAGGAACAGGAAAAGCATTTCCGCGATACCGAACAGGCTCAGCTGGCGCTGGAAGAAAACACCGCCAGATTGCGCCACGTCGAACTCGAACTCGAGCAGATGCGTCAGGCGCACTACGCCGTTGGCGACAAGATGCATCAGGCCCAGGGGCACCTGTATCAGACCAATTCCGAAATTGGTTCTCTGGAAGCCCAGATCCGTTTTGTCATTGAAGCCCGCAACCGCCTGCAGACCCAGTTAAGCGTGCTCAAGGCCCAGCGCGAACAGTGGCAGCGTCAGGAGCAGGACCAGAGTGCGGAGCTCGATGCGGCCGAACTTGAAATCGAAGAGCTGGCAGCCAGAAGTGAAGAGGCCCGGCAGGCAGCCGAGCAGCATGGCCAGCAATTGCCCGAACAGGAACAGGCATGGCGTGCCGGCCAGCAGAAAACTGCCGACGGGCGCGCTGCCATCATGCAGATGCAGCAGCAGATTGAACTTGAATCGGCGCAGCAGCGCAATGCCAATAACGTATTGAATGGACTGGTCGTGCGGCGCGAGCGGTTGCAGCAGGAAAAAAGCGGAATGCAGCTGCCGGATCAGACCCATCTTACCAATCTGTCAGAACAGCTCGAAGAGAAGAAGATCACGCTGGAACTGGCGCAGCAGCAGCTCGAAGAAGTGCAGATCCTGCATCCGCAGCTGGATGAGGCCAGAGCGGCAGCGCAACAGCAGGTGCAGTCTGAATCGTCCACCAGCGCCCGGCTCGATGCGCGTCTGGCGGCGTTGACCCAGCTGCAGGCCAATGTGCAGAATGAAGGCAAAGTCCAACCGTGGCTGGCCAAACACGAACTGACCAATCTGCCGCGTCTGTGGCAAAAACTGCATATCAAAGATGGCTGGGAAACGGCGCTCGAAGCGGTACTGCGCGAGCGTACCCAGGCGCTGGAAATGTCCAATCTCGACTGGGCCAAGGCGTTTTTCGGTGATGCACCACCGGCGCGGCTGGCGTTTTATTCTTCCCAGGCCGTGGCAGCTTTTGCCGGCACGGATGCGGCACTGTCCGCAGAATTTCCGGCACTGCTGTCGTTGCTGCAGTTGAACGATGCCAATCTGTTGGCCGTTGTGCAGGAATGGTTGCTGCATGTGTACGTGGCAGAGGATGCTGCTGTGGCCATGGCCAATCGTGCCAGACTGCCGGCCGGTGGCTGTTTTGTGACAAAGCAGGGCCATCTGATTGCCCAGACCAGCGTGCGTTTTTACGCCTCCGATTCCGAACAGGATGGCATGCTCGCGCGCGCCCAGGAAATTGAACATCTGCACAAGCAGACCCGGGCGCAGCATCTGCTGGCCGAACAGGCGCGCAACAATGCCGTGCGCGCTGAAGCAGCCTACACCCAGACCGCACAGAAACTCCAGGAATTGCGTGCGCAGGTGCAGGCCCAGACCCAGCAGGTGCACGGGCTGCAGATCGAAGTCATGAAGCTGGTCGAAGTGCAGTCACGCTTTAATCAGCGCAGCGTCCAGATCGATGCCGATCTGGCAGAAATCAGCGCCCAGGAACAGGAACAGCAGCAGCTGAAAATGGAGTCCGAACAGAAGTTCGAAGAACTCGACATGGCGCTGGCCCAGCAGCAGGAACAGTTCGAAGACTGGCAGACGCAGCATCTCGATGCCGAGCAGCAGTTGAACCAGTCGCGTGCCAGACTGCGTGATATGGAACTGGCAGCGCAGCAGGCCGTGTTCGCCGAACGCACCCACCATCAGAAAGTGGAAGAGTTGAAACGCACCATTGCCACGGCCGGCGTGCAGGCGGCGCAGGTGTTTGAATCGATGCAGCAGGGCGTGCTGGAACTGGAAAGCATGGACGACCAGACTGCCCAGGCCGGCCTGCAGGATCTGCTGGCCAAACGCAGCGATCAGGAAAAGGCACTGTCCGACGCGCGTCACGAACTGGATCAGCTGACCCAGCAGTTGCGTCAGTGTGAAGAAACCAAAAACCAGGTGGAACGCAATCTGCAGCCGCAGCGTGAAAAAATCATGGAACTGCAGTTGAAGGAACAGGCCGCCCGTCTGAATCAGGAACAATATAATCAGGCGCTGCTGGACGTCGGCATGACCGAAGAGCAGTTGCTTGAACTGGCCGGCAAACTGACCGACGACCTCAAACCATCGTATCTGCAGGGCGAAGTAACCCGTCTGGGCAATGCCATCATTGCGCTCGGTGCCGTCAATCTGGCCGCGCTCGATGAACTGACCCAGGCGCAGGAACGCAAGCAGTTCCTCGATGCCCAGTTCGCCGATCTGACCGAAGCCATCCAGACCCTGCAGGATGCCATCCGCAAGATCGATATCGAAACCCGTGAGCTGCTGCAGGATACCTTCGACAAGGTCAATCTGCATTTTGCCGAACTGTTCCCGATCCTGTTTGGCGGCGGCAATGCCCGGCTGGTGATGACCGGCGACGAGATTCTGGATTCCGGGGTGCAGGTCATGGCCCAGCCGCCGGGCAAGAAAAACGCGACCATCCATCTGCTGTCGGGCGGTGAAAAAGCACTGACTGCCACGGCGCTGGTATTTTCCATGTTCCAGCTCAATCCGGCACCGTTCTGCCTGCTTGATGAGGTCGATGCACCGCTGGATGATTCCAATACCGAACGGTTTTGCAAAATGGTCAAAAAAATGTCCTCAAATACCCAGTTCCTGTTCATCTCGCACAACAAGATTGCCATGGAGATGGCACAACAACTCATCGGGGTCACCATGCAGGAACAGGGCGTATCCCGGATTGTGGCCGTGGATATGGAGTCCGCAGCAGCGATTGCGAATGAGTTTTCTTCTGAGGCCTCGGCATGACGGATTTAAATTTAAGTTTGTGGGGCGCCGGACTGGCGCTGATTCTGGTGGTCGTGATTTACAATTTCTGGCAGGAATACAAGGCCAAGAAAAAAGTGCAGCGCGCATTTGGCGACCATAAGGATGATGTGCTGATGAAGTCCGACAGTGAGGCTGTCGCCGGCAATGCGCTTGCTGAACGTCAGGAGCCGCGCTTTGACGATACCGTTCCCCTGGCTGACACTCAGGCGCAACCTGAGTCGCGCAGCAAAGCCCCCGGTCGGACTGAGACAAGACCCGTGGTGCCGGTGGATGAATTTATCGATTGCATCATCAGCATGGATTTTGAAAACCCGGTGCGCGGCGACAAAATTCTGGCAGAAATCCAGTCGGTCCGGATTGCCGGCAACAAACCGATCCATTTTGTCGGTGTCGGCAGTGGCGAACAGGCGCAGCGCGAAACCATCACCCATTCCAGCAGCTATAGCCAGCTCATTGCGGGTGTGCAGCTGGTCAACCGCAGTGGTCCGCTCAATGAACTCGAGTATTCGGAGCTGGTCATGAAACTGCGTGGCGTGGCAGACAATCTGAATGCCTTTCTGGATGTGCCGGACATGAAACATGTCATGGATTCCGGCCGCGATCTGTCGCTGTTTGTGTCCGAACACGATGCCCAACTGAGCGTCAACGTACAGACCAAAGGTGCGCCATGGGATATCAGTACCCTGTTGGCCGCGATGGAAAAACTGGGTTTTGACAATCGTCCGGATGGCCGGCTGGTGATGCTGGACGGCGAGGGCGGTGCCCTGTTTACTCTGGCAGTCAATGGTTCTCTGGCTGACCAGGTGACGTCGCGTATTACCCTGCTGCTCGATGTGCCCTGCGTGTCGCCGGTGCGCGGCGGGTTCGCTGCCATGGTGTCGTGCGCCAAATCGCTGGCATTGCGACTCGGCGGCACACTGGTTGATGACGGTGGGGCGGCCATTGATGATGTCACGCTGGCGCAGATTCAGGAACAGGTTGAACTGTTCTACAGTGCCATGCAGGCCGCTGAAATACCGGCCGGATCGACCAGGGCAGTCCGGATTTTCAGCTGACGCTTTTTTTTTAAGGCTTGCCTTGAACACGAATAATCAAACCGATCTGTTTGGCGGTCCTGGCCAGACGCTGCCATCACCGGCATTGCAGGCTGACAGTGTGCGTCAGGCCTTGAATCGCTACAACCACGAATATTACGTACTCGATGCACCCAGCGTGCCGGATGCCGAGTATGACCGGCTGTTTAAACAACTCCAGCAACTCGAAGCCGCCCATCCCGAACTGATCACCCCCGATTCACCAACCCTGCGTGTCGGTGGCGCGGCGCTGCCGGTCTTTCAGCAGGTGCGGCATGCCATACCGATGCTGTCCCTGAATAACGGTTTTGAAGATGACGACGTGCTGGCCTTTGCGCGCCGGGTGGAAGAGGGCCTGCAAACCGAATTGGGTCAAACGCCCCAGATCGAATACGCTGCCGATCTGAAATTTGACGGTCTGGCCATCAGCCTGATTTATCGCGATGGTCTGCTGGTGCAGGCTGCCACCCGCGGTGACGGCAGCGTCGGTGAAGATGTCACCGAAAACATCCGTACCATCCGTGCCATCCCGTTACGTCTGCTCGGAGACCACGTGCCGGCCTTGCTCGAGGTGCGCGGCGAAGTGCTGATGTACAAGGAAGATTTCATGCGTCTGAATGCGCGCCAGCGTGAACAGGAACTCAAGGAATTTGCCAATCCCAGAAATGCCGCCGCCGGCAGCCTGCGCCAGCTCGACGCCAAAATAACGGCGCGGCGCAATCTGCGTTTTTTTGCTTACGGCATGGCACAGTTTGAAAGCAGCACACTGTCTGCTCCTTTGACGCACAGTGACCTGCTGGTCTGGCTGGGCAAGCTCGGCATTCCGGTGTGTCGCGAACAGGCGCGCGTGACCGGTGCACAGGGCTTGCTGCAGTTTTACCGCGATATTGAAACCCGACGCGACACGCTGCCGTATGAAATCGACGGCGTGGTCTACAAGGTCAATGCGTTCGCCCAGCAACAGCAGCTCGGCTTTGTTTCGCGTGCACCGCGCTTTGCCATGGCACATAAATTTCCGGCCCAGGAACAACTCACCACCGTACTGGATATCGAAGTGCAGGTGGGGCGAACCGGTGCCATCACGCCGGTGGCGCGACTCGCACCGGTGCAGGTAGGCGGCGTGATCGTGACGAACGCCACGCTGCACAATGAAGATGAAATCCGCCGCAAGGATATCTGGATCGGCGACACCGTCATCGTGCGCCGTGCCGGTGATGTCATTCCCGAAGTGGTCGCTGCGGTGCCGGATAAGCGACCGGCCACAGCCAGGCGCTTTGAGATGCCCCTGGTGTGTCCGCAGTGTGGCTCGCCCATCGTAAAACTGGAAGATGAAGCCATCGCACGCTGCAGCGCCGGCTGGATCAAATGTGCGGCGCAGCGCAAGGGCGGCTTATGGCATTTTGCTTCGCGCAAGGCCATGTGTATCGATGGACTGGGCGAACAGTTGCTCGATCAGATGGTCGACAAACACATCATCACGACTGCTGCCGACCTGTATAAACTCGGTTTCGCCAAGCTGGCGGTGCTGGACCGCATGGCTGAAAAATCGGCTGGCAATATCCTCGCCGCCATCGAGCAATCGAAGAAAACCACGCTCTCCCGTTTTATCTACGCGCTCGGAATCCGGCACGTGGGAGAATCGACAGCCAAGGATCTGGCGCGATTTTTTGGTGATATCCATCCCTTCATGGACGCCGGTGAAGAACAACTGTTGCAGGTGAATGACGTCGGGCCGGTGGTGGCAAAATCGATCATCGGTTTTTTTGCCGATCCGCTCAACCGCGAAGTGGTCGAACAGCTGATCGCGTGCGGCGTGCACTGGCCGACTACGGAGAATAATGCGCAGCACGCAGCGCTGTTTGCCGGTAAAACGTTTGTGCTGACCGGCACGCTGCCTACGCTGAGCCGGGAACAGGCCGCTGCGCTGATTGAAGCTGCCGGTGGCAAGGTGCAAAGCTCGGTATCCAAAAAAACCAGCATGGTGCTGGCCGGTGAAGAAGCCGGCAGCAAACTCGCCAAGGCGATTGAACTGGGTGTGACGGTCATCACTGAAGCGCAACTGCAGCAGCTGCTGGATCCGGACCGACAGAGTGCAACAGAAGATCAACCGTAACGAAAGCACAACATGAAAAAAATAACCAAAGCAGTTTTTCCGGTAGCAGGGTTGGGAAGCCGGTTTTTACCCGCCACCAAGGCGCAACCCAAAGAGATGCTGACCCTGGTTGACAAGCCGCTGATTCAGTACGCGGTGGAGGAAGCGGTGGCAGCCGGCATCACGGAACTGGTGTTTATTACCGGTCGCAACAAGCGCGCCATTGAAGATCATTTCGATACCGCCTACGAACTGGAAGCCGAACTGGAGGCATCGCACAAAACCGCATTGCTGGAACTGGTGCAGAACGTAATTCCGAAATCGGTCAGCTGCATCTATATCCGTCAGCCGGCCGCACTGGGTCTGGGTCACGCCGTGCTGTGCGCCAGGCCGGTGGTGGGCGACAGTCCGTTTGCCGTGATCCTGGCCGATGATTTCATGCTGGCCAATCCGGGGCAGCACAATACCACCGAGCAGATGGTCCAACTGTTCGAGCAGGAGCAGGCCAGCATTGTAGCGGTGCAGGATGTGCCGCGTGAACAGACCAAACAGTACGGCATTGTCAGTGGCACGCCCTACAGGGACCGGCTCGAACGCATGACCGGCATCGTGGAAAAACCGGCACCGGATCAGGCACCCTCGACGCTGGCCGTGGTCGGACGCTATGTGCTGGATGGCAGAATATTTTCCTATCTGGAAAAAATCGGCAAAGGCTCCGGCGGGGAAATTCAACTCACGGATGCGATTGCGGCCATGATGAAAGACTATCCGTATATGGCTTACCGGTTTGATGCAACGCGTTACGATTGCGGCAGTAAGCTCGGCTATCTGAAGGCGTCAGTGGTGCTGGGCAAGCTGCATCATGAGACCGGGCCGGAGTTTACCGAATACTTGAAAACTTTGTAGTTTTGAGCGTAGGCTGGGATGGTGTAGCAGGGGTTTCAAGGAGCATTGCTCCTTGCCTGCGGAACGGTGTGCGCCTGCCAGCGCACACTCCTTTAATCGTAGGCTGGGATGCAATCGTAGGCTGGGATGCAATCCCAGCATTTCAACCGTTGATGCTGGGATTACATCCCAGCCT
>Ga0316222_1001305_pt1 | contig 31090 bp, 24 predicted proteins | sample TBH18011metaG_FD_206008 | JGI IMG/M metagenome (GOLD analysis project Ga0316222, IMG submission 206008) | Freshwater microbial communities from Trout Bog Lake, Wisconsin, USA - TBH18011 | ecosystem: Environmental > Aquatic > Freshwater > Lake > Hypolimnion/Profundal zone | place: USA: Wisconsin... | reverse complement strand
GTCCAACAAGCCCAACAGCAAGTCGACCTGGTTGAGCGAATGATCGCTTTATTTGGACCGGCGTCCTCAAGGCCAGCGCCTTTCTAAGCACTTCATGCGTGCCCCCGCTTCTGGCTTCGGCCCTATCGCGCAGTGCCGCTAGCGTTCTTCTGTCATGGGTATGCAGAGCGCGTCGTTGAGGCCAAAACGCAAGGCTAACAAGCTGAGATGGAACTGACACGACTGCAGGGATGCGTGCCGATGGTTGACGGGCGTCAGAGCCACTTCAACCGCCAATATGGATTGCGCATAAGACCGCGATACCAGGCAACCAATGGCCAATCCCAAGTGGCCGGATTCCCAGGCATCGGGCTCACGATGAAGCGTGGACAGGTTGTCCAGACATTGGCGAATAAGGGTCGCGGCCCAATGTCGGCGTTGCGTTGCCGACTGTTCCATCCACTGCATTCCAGTGGGGCGACCATCCGGGACGCTATCGTATTTCATGACATTCTTCCTGGGAGCCCTACCGGTGGCTCTGTATTTTTCGTCAAACGCGCAGCGGGCCAACGACCGTTTTCAACTGATTCTGTATTGTCGCTAAATCGATCAATGCTGACAGTATGCGGTGGGCCAATGAAATGCGGTGGTCGTCGTCAAAAATAAAAGCAGCCCCGCCGACCGACGGGGCTTCACTCTGACAGATCGTTAAAGACAATCAGGGTGCCGCAGATAACCTCTTTTGCTCGTATTGGCGTGGCAACATAGGAAACACGAAACCAGGTTCCGTTGGCGCGCCAGAAACAGTCCTGGGTTTGTATGCGTGGTTCGCCGGAATTGTGTATTGGGCTGTTGCTCCAGATATCTTCCGCACGGCGGGTTCCATCACAGCGGGAATGATGGCACTGGGTGTGAAATGCGTGTCCGATCAGCGTGTTGCCTTGGAACATGAGTTTTTGCAGCGCAAGCGCACTGGCCGCTACGACGACTCCACGGGAGTCCAGTTGGACGATGCATTGATCAGACGTTTTTAATAACGCATGAAGAAAGTTTTTGGTCTCTTCATAGAGGTTTAACGCGGATTGGCGTGTTCGGATTTCGCGTTTCAGCCGGAGCTCGTGTTCGACGTGAAAAATCTGGAGTACATGCCCGATTGATAGGGCCAATCCCAGCGCACAAACCGCACGAATGATTTGAACTGGAAAGCCCAACGCGCCCGACACCGTTGTGGTGTTCAGTACCGAAGCCAGAAACCCAGGACCTGGCTCAACGATCAGACCGGCGGAAATACCGTAGAGCGCAAAGGCGCCAGTAGCCAGGCGCCATGACAGCGCGTGCCGGTGAACGGGTTCTTCCCGGTCGTTGGTGGTGAGTCGATTTTTGAAGTAGAGGTGGGTTCCTGCGGACGCCATGAGTGCGCCCAGAAACCCCGGCAAATAGCGTGACCAAATGGAAAGATCCAAGCTGCGATGCCCGGAGTTGTACATGACTACCGCCATGGTCACAATCATCGTCGCATAGCCCACAGGACCGACAATGAATCGAACACTTGGCAAAAATAGCGCGCCGGTCAGAGACTCCAGTAGCAAACGCCGGCCGAACTCATAGAGCAATAAATAGGAGGCAAGCAGCAGAAGGGGATTCGCAATAACAAAAAATTTCGGAATTTCGGAATACATGCGCCACAAATCAAGCCATTCCTTGAAACCATGCAACAGCGCGAATCCGGCCAAAAGCCAGAGGATGTGTGCCAGTCTTAGTACGCTTCTTCCGTCGTAGCGTAAAAAAATAGTAAGCGCCAGCGAATAGAAAGACAGGCCATAAATGAAAAAAACAAAATTCATTGCCTGTTACCTCTGCCGTGCCTGTTGTAGCCAGGAAAGTGTTCCCACACGTGGAAAAATAATGGAAATCGATACCGTGGAGTGCACCCAATCTGGCTGACTTGTCGCACGGTGCTGGCGGATACGCCGCGCCTATTCAGGTGCCTGTTTCCTAGCGGATGCTATCATGGCATTGACCGGACGTCAGTGAATTCACTTATTATTGCGGCCCTGTTTCGCATTGCGCAGCATCAGGACTCTCTCATAACTCCCTGCAGTCTGTGATCAGCCGGACTCGGGCGCTCTTGCGTCACTTTTCTCACCAGTAGCCCCGCTATTGGCTTCAAAAGACGCCTTGCAGCCCATCCCGATCCGTCCGCCACAGACTCGCCGGAGTTATGCAGAGGGTTCATAACGGAGACAACGGGATGACGGTGGAAATTCTTGTCGCAGACGACCATGCGATCATTCGGGAAGGTGTTCGAAAAATCATATCGGATACCACAGACCTGAGCGTGGCTGGCGAGGCTAGCAACGGTCACGACGTGTTGCAAATGGTACGTGCACGCAACTGGGGCGTGGTCTTGCTGGACATGTCCATGCCGGGGCGAAATGGCATTGAGCTCATTAAGCTTCTGAAGGCGGAGCGGCAACAACTGCCGATTTTGGTTTTCAGCATGCACGCTGAAGAGCAGTATGCTGTGCGCGCAATACGCGCGGGCGCTGCTGGCTATTTGTCCAAGGAAAGTGACAGTGACTTGTTACTTCCAGCGCTTCGCAAAGTGGCGAAAGGTGGCGTATACATCAGCCCCAAAGTCGCAGAACTGCTGGCCACCGATGTGTCCCCGCAAAGCAGCGGGTTGCCACATACGACCTTGACCAACCGCGAGTTTGAGATTTTCAGCCGTATTGTGGGTGGCGATCGCCTGACTGACATTGCCAGCGAACTCAACTTGAGTATCAAGACGGTTAGCACCCACAAATCGCACATCATGGAAAAAATGCACGTGGATAGCGGTCTGGAGTTGCTGCGCTACGCCATTGAGCATGGTCTTGTAGACGCTGCAACCCGGTTTGTGGATTCTCGACTGGCATAGGAATTATCTGATGAAGCCTAGGACTATTCCAGGGTCAAACTTCATCCAATGCCGATAGGCAGAGCCCCCTTTATTTTTGACAATACGCACCAAAGGCGACAGAGGCGTCGCTTTGTAACGATTGATCAATTACGAGGTGAATAGATGGCTACTACCGCACGCACAGCGCTCCTGTTTATCAGCTTTGGACTCGCCGCCAGCCTTCAGGCTCCGGCCTATGCGGTTGATGCGGACGCCGCGCTTCAACTGGCGCGTCAGAACAATTGCTTTAAGTGCCACAGCGTCGAAAAAGAAAAAGACGGCCCTGCCTACAAAAAGGTCGCGGAAAAGTATCGCGGCAAGGCCGGTGCCGTCGATAAGTTGATCAATCATGTGACTTCGGGTGAAAAGGCGAAATTCCCTGATGGTCATGAAGAAGAGCACAAGATTATCAAGACATCTCCGCCCAAGGATATGGAGCAGATCAAGAACCTCGTCGAGTGGATTCTTTCGCAATAGCACGCCAAAACGGCGGGCACTCGATCGCTGGTCATACCCAAGATTTGTTAGTTGGGAATAAAAATGAAAAACTTTAAATATTTGATGAGTTCCGGTGCTTTCCTGTTGGGCTTGCTACTTGCATTCCCAACCTGGTCGGCGGACTACAACCTTCCCAATCTTGACGGGCCAACGCCGAAGGCCATCGCTGAGGCGGCTTTGAAGAAAGACGCGGTGTGTACGCGCTGCCACGATGAAAGTGAAACAACGCCGATTCTTTCGATATACCAAACCAAGCATGGCGTGCGTGGTGATTCGCGCACCCCAACGTGCCAGACCTGCCACGGCGCCAGCGAGAACCACCTGAGAGGCAATGTGGACGGCAAGGGCCGCCCGGCTCCGGACGTGGTGTTTAAGAAGGGCGTTTACGAACCCAATGACAACAAGGAGCGCGCTTCGCAGTGCCTGAGTTGCCACAAGGGAACGAACCGAACCTATTGGGAAGGTGCCCAGCACCAGAACAATGGCGTTGCCTGTAACGATTGCCACAAGGTGCATCGCCCGACGGATCCGGTTCTGAGCAAGAAAACGCAACCCGAAGTGTGCTTTGCCTGCCATAAAGACCAGCGTGCGGACGTCAAGAAAATATCGCACCATCCGATTGAAGAAGGCAAGGTTGTGTGCGCGGATTGCCATAACCCGCATGGGTCTGCAGGTCCTAAGCTGATGAAGAAGAACACGGTGCGTGAAACGTGTCTGCAGTGCCATGCAGAAAAGCGCGGCCCCCTGCTTTGGGAGCACCAGCCGGTGTCGGAAGACTGCACCAACTGCCACACGCCCCATGGTTCGAATATTGCGCCATTGCTGAAGTCACGCACTCCATTCCTGTGTGACGAGTGCCACGATGGCCCACATGCCAGCGGTAACCCCGTCGGTGCATTGGCGGGTGGTATCCAAAGCGGATACGCGCCGGCAGCCGGCAAGGGACCTAGCGCCACCACCACAGGTCGGGCTTGCCTGAACTGCCATGTGATGGTCCATGGATCAAACAGCCCAGCCGGAGCGTTGCTGCAGCGCTAATTACTCAATGAGTTGGAGTTTGCTATGAAAACTTGTAACAAGATAATGGGTCGCAGTATTTTGACGATTGCGATACAGGGCGCATTGGGGGTGATGTTTGCAGTCCCCGTGGCGGCGTTTGCTGATGACGATGTCAGCGCATTGACAAACCCCACCAACACGGTGGATGCCGAGGTTAAATCGGTCAGTGGATCGTCGGCCAAGTTTGGTGAATACAACGGCCTGAATAAGGCCGGGGATTACTTTATTGGCAACCTCAATGTGCGTGGCGGCGATGCCTACGGCCAGGGCGATGGACTGACCCGCTGGAGCTTGCTGGTGGACGATTTGGGCACCACGTCCGACCGTCTGCAGGCCACTATGAGTAAGCAGGGCGAGTGGAATGTGGGCATCGGCTACGATCAGTTGCAGCACAACATCACGGATTCTTATAGCTCGCCGTTCCTTGGAAATCTGGGTGGGAACACCTTTACGCTGCCCTCTAATTTTGGTGTTATCTCGACCGGATCATTGCACCCGCTCGGAACGCAACAGCTCAGCGCAACGCAATTGGCGGATTTTCAAAATCACGATGTTTACTCATCGCGCAACAACTCCAGTCTGACGGCGGGTTATAACCTGAATACGCATTGGAACTTCCAGGTTGACTTTAACGAGGATCTGCAGTCGGGTGCCAAGTTGACGCAGGCCGCTTCCAATGGTGCGAGCGAAGGTTCCTCCACTGGATATTGGAAGACGGAATCGCCGGTGACACTGATGACGCCGACCAATTACCGCACGGAAACGCTGAATTTTGCGGCCAATTGGCAACAGGACGCCAGTTTCATGACGGTGTCGTATCTGATGTCTTATTTCCGCAATGCCGATACGCAGCTTTCCTGGGATAACTCAATTACGTCGGGAACCGGAACCCAGTCGGGCTATCAGGTCAATATGCTCAGCACCATGCCTGACAATGACTTCTATCAGGTGAATGTCAAAGGCGGAACCAGTTTGTCTCCCACCATGAAACTCGCGGGTGGGTTCTCGTATGGCACGAACACACAAAATACGCCATTTCTGGTTGATCCCTACGTGTTGCAGCCTGCGTTTGCGTTGCCAGCAGGGTCACTGGCCGGTTTGGTAAATACCACGAACGCCAATGTGAAGTTGACCGACCAGTACAGCAAGGACCTGACACTATCGGCTGGCCTGAAATTTGACCGGCGCGACAATGAAACGCCGTCCAATGTCTACCATTACTATGATCTCGATGGTGGCCTGCAGGTTCCGCCGCTGTCTCCGACCGGTACGGTACAGGGCCCGCGCGTCAATATTAATACGCCGTTCAGTTACCAGAAGGAAGACCTCGAACTCGCGGCAGACCTTCGCATCGATAGCAAGCACACGGTTCGCTTTGCCTACGTGCATGAAGATCTGGCACGGTGGTGTAACAATTTGGCGGGCGCCGCTGAAAGCACCGCTGGTGCAGCACCCATTGGTGGCTATGCCGCGTCGCTTGCGGGCGCAAATTGTGAGGTGGTTCCTTCCGATCGTGAAGATACGGTCAGCGTCAATTATCGGGGTAAGGCTAGCCCAACCGTGAGCTACACCGCTGGGTACTCATTCGCAGATCGGCAGTCGTCGTATGACCACGATGCCATTACGTCGTTGAACAATCAGACACCTGGCAATCAGGTAGGACTGGTGAATGCCAGTGATGTGATGGGATTTCTTGCAAGCTATGAAGCGTCTCGCTTGGAAAGTGCGATTAAAGGTGGTGTGAATTGGCAGGCGAATGACGCGCTGACTTTTGGTGTCAACGCAAAATATATTCAGGATAGTTATCCTGACTCCACGCTTGGTGTGCAAAACAGCACAACATCGTCGATTAATCTTGACGTTACCTACAATGCGTCTGAGAACTCTGTGCATTCTGTTTATCTTTCGTACCAGGACAGGGAGCGATCGGAACTGGATGGCCAAAACGGAACAACGCTCACTACCAACTATTACTCACCTAGTATGGTGGCCCCCACCAACATCTGGCAAAACTCGCTGTCAGATCAGTCGCTTACGCTCGGTTACAGTATGACGCAAAAGGGCATGATGAAGGGTAAGCTGGATGTTAAGGGAGATGTTTCGCTGTCCATTGCGCAATCGCAATACGACGTTGCATTGAATCCCGGATATTCATCCGGATCGGGTGCAACGATAGTAACTCCTGCCACGTGCGCCAACGCCAATATAATGTCTTGCGGTGCGCTGCCAGTGATTTACTACAACACCCTGGATCTGACGCTGAAGGCGAAATACCAGATTGACAATAGAAGCAGGCTGGTGCTTGGCTACCAATACCAGCAGTTGCTGAGCAGTGACTATGTGCTCAACACGTATCAGTATGGATATACGCCAACCACGGCAATGCCAACCAATCAGCAGTCTCCAAATTATGCTGTAACTGTGGTGACGGCTGCCTATGTCTATAACTTCTAGGCGAATGGCAGTGAGTCTGCTTCGTGTTTATAAATCAGGGGATCAGGAGTTTTAAAATGAGTAACAGCAATTCTGGATTTTTGAGGCGCACCTGGAGCGTTCTAGGCAAGCCGAGTGCCAAGTATTCATTGCTGGCAATTACTTTGGTGGGGTTCGTGCTGGGCATTATTTTCTGGGGTGGCTTTCACACCGGACTGGAAATGACCAATACGCTGGAATTCTGCACCTCCTGCCATGAAATGCGTGACAACGTGTACCAAGAGTACAAGGAAACCATTCACTATAGCAATCGGACTGGCGTGCGCGCGATCTGCTCCGATTGCCACGTGCCGCGTGAGTGGGGTCCGAAGATGCTGCGCAAGGCACAGGCGGCGTTTGAAGTCTGGGGCAAGATCACGGGGGACATTGATACCCGTGAGAAGTTCGAAGCCAAACGGATTGTGCTGGCAACCCACGAATGGGAACGCATGAAGAGCAGTAATTCACGGGAATGCCGCAATTGCCACAACTGGGATGCCATGAGCGCGGAACTGCAGAAGCAGACGCCGTACCGGAAGCACATGAAGGCCAAGGCGGATGGTCAAACGTGTATCGATTGCCACAAGGGTATTGCGCACCACTTGCCTAAGGAATATGTGGATCCGGACGAATAATCTTTAACGAATGTTTGCACGCACACGGCACGCACATGGCGTGCCGTGTGCGTATGGGCGGTAAATAGTCTGGGCCCCGTTGGTAGATGCGGCACGGTTCTGCTAAGTTCCGAAGGTATGCCCCATTTTTTTGGGCGCTGGCAATGCATGGCCCGGTGCGACTGCGCTGGTCGTGCTCCCGTTGGACCTTGGTAGGGACACTATGTTTGGATCACTGCGTGAATCGTTTGCCATGAAACTGAGACCGGTTCGGTCTGTCTTTGTATTGGCAGCGCTGACCGTTCTGGCTGTTGCGTTGTCTGTGGGGCTTTTGCTTTGGAGTTTGTATCAGCGCGAACAGCGTCATTCGCAGCTAGAGACGGTTGGATTGTTGCGCATGACGATGGAGCAGGCAGAACACAATTTTGAGACCGCTGACGTGGCCCTGCAGGGCGTGCGTGACCGACTGAATTCCCCCATTGGACGCCAGTTGCCGCTGGGCGGCAACGTGGTGCACCTGATGCTTGGGGCCCGGGTCGCAGGACTGCGGCATGTCAGCTCCATTTTCGTGATTGGCGCTAGTGGCACGCTGGGCAATACATCGCTCAATATCACGGTGTCGCCGATGCAACTTGGGGATCGCGACTATTTCCGGTATTTTGCCGGCGGCAACAAGGATGGCTTGTATGTCAGTCGTCCAATGCGCAACCGGATTGACCACAACTGGTCGTTTTATCTGGCGCGCCCGATATTGGACCGTGACGGCGTATTCCAGGGGGTGGTCGTTGCTGCTATCAATATTGCCGATCTGGAAAGCCTGTACGGCTCGATGCAGCTTGGCTATGCGCGTGCCAAGGCGATTTATCTGGCGGACGGGACATTGATCGCAAGTTCGCCGCATCGAGAGGTCTGGATGGGCGTGCAGGCGCCAGAGTTGTACCGTGGGACGTTACCCCGTCGGCCCAATGAAATACGCATGGTGCGTCACCAGGGTGACGATAACAACTGGTTCACCTACGCGGTGGGGCATTTGAGTGGCTATCCGGTGTTGCTGAGTGTGGCTGACGATGAAAGCCAGAGTCTGGCGGTGTGGCGCGAGATGGCAGTTCCGATCGCTGGAGGCGCCGTGCTGTTGATGGCATTTACGGTACTGGTTGCCAGCTATCTCAGCGGGAAACTGCGGCACCGGGAACAATTGAGCAAGGCATTGAGTGCGGCCGATGAGCGCTATCAGCATACGATTGACGCGGTCATGGACGCCATCGTGGCGGTGGACCGTAACCAGCGCATTGTGCTTTTTAATCCGTCAGCGGAAGCCATGTTTGGATATAAAGCGCATGAGGCGCTTGGCCAGCACATCGACCTATTGATTCCCGTGCATTTGCGTGGCGCGCACCGCAGTTCCATGGGGGCGTTCTCCGAGAGGGCGCCGCAGTCGCGCTCCATGTCGCCGCAAGTGGAAGTTATTGGCCTTCGCGCGGACGGTAGTGAATTTCCGATTGAGTCAACCATTTCCCATTCTGTCGTGGGCGGCGAGTTGCAATTGACGGCGGTGCTGCGGGACGTTTCGCAACGGCGCAAGTCAGATTATGAGTTGCGCATGGTTAACAGCCAGTTGCGTGAACTGACGATGTCACTGCAGCGGGTGCGGGAAGAAGAGCGCAAACGTATATCGCGGGAATTGCACGATGAGCTGGGTCAGCAACTGACCGGCTTGAAACTCAGTTTGTCCTGGCTGGGCGCACGAATCAAGGACGGAAAAGCATTGCAAGTCGACCATGTGGATGAGATGCGGCGCCAGATGGATGTTGCGATCGGATCGGTGCGCCGCATTGCCGCTGAACTGCGCCCCAGGCTGCTCGATGACCTGGATTTTCGCGAGGCGCTGACCTGGCACACGGCTGAATTTTTCAAGCACACCGACCTTAAATATTATTTGCATTTGCCGGGTGCCGATCTGGTGCGTGAAGAAGGGTTGTCCACCGCGCTGTTTCGCATTTTGCAAGAGGCGCTTACGAATGTTGTTCGTCACGCCCATGCGACCCAGGTGGAAGTGTTGCTGGAGGTCGTCGATATATTGCTTATTTTGACGATCAAGGACAACGGCCAGGGCTTTGATGTGGTGTCGCGGGCCGGTGGTATTGGTGTGGTCAGCATGCGCGAGCGGTGTGGCGCTATTGGCGCAAACTTTCAGATAGACAGCGCACCGGGGCAGGGCACACGGGTTACGGTGTCGATACACGTGCCAAGCGAACCAGATCCCGACGGAGCAGGAAGTGCTACTGCATTGGCATACGATACGCGCCATGATTAGATTTCGTATAAGTACGGCGCTGATGTGTGTTGGCCTGGCGTTTCTGCCCTGGACTGCCTATCTGGTTCCGCCGCCGGCATTTATTGCACATAGCGCGTTCGGGTCCAGAATTTTCACACTGGTGGTGTATCAGTTTTCGGGGCAGTTTCTGTATTTTGGCTTTGGCGCGGCATTGCTGTCACTGTGCTGGTTTGGTTACAAACGCCAGTGGCCAGCGGTAGGGCAGTTCGTATTCGAAATGGTGTTGTGTTTTGCTGCTGTCTCGGTCCTTCCTGCTTACTAGATGCAAGGCGGAAGATGGCCATGACGATCGGGAGGGCCGCGCGGTTGTATCGCCCCCCGTCATAACGCCAGATGTGCAGGCGCCAGCCCGGCCAGTCGCCGTTGATGGATCTGCTGGTAGGCCGCTTCAAGTTGGCGTGTGAAACGGCGCGTCTGGTACAAGGGTGTGCGGTCGCGCTGGTGCAGCAGGTGCCGGCGCAGGTGCTGCAGGCGTTCAGGTTGTTGCGTCAGCGTTATGGCCAGCGTTTCGTAGTCGGTCAGGTTGGTCGTGACCAGTTCATCCAGCGCCAGTGTGTGCAACAGGCTTGCTGCTACGCGTGAGGCCGTCGAATCGGCACGGCACGTAAGCACCGGGCAGCCCATCCACAAAGCGTCACTGGCGTTCGTGTGTGCGTTAAACGGCAAGGTGTCCAGGAACAGGTCGGCTGCCGCAATGCGTGCCAGGTGGTCGGACTGCGCCACCACCGGCGCAAAAACCAGACGGTGCGGTGCCACCCCGTGCCGCAGCGCGTGCTGGCGCAACGCAGGCGCGACATCCGCATGGTCTTGCAGCAGCCACAGAACGCTGTCTGGCACACCACGCAGCACACGCATCCACAGTGCAAACAGTTCGGGTGTGATCTTGTAGTTGTTGTTGAAGCAGCAGAACACAAACCCGGTATCGGGCAGGCCCAGCGCTGCGCGGCTCGGGCCACTGCTGGCGCGTGCGCGTTGGTCGTCATTGACCTGGTAGCAGTCGGGCAGCCAGATTAGTTTTTCATGGAAATGCCGTGTCATTGCGGGCGGCACCACCTGCTGGTCGGCCACGAAGTAGTCGATGCAATCGGTGCCCAGGCTGCCGGGGTAGCCCAGATAGTGCAGCTGCAGCGGCGCGACCCCGCGCGCGAACAGGCCCAGCCGGTTGTTTTGCGTGTGGCCTTTCAGATCGATCGCAATGTCCAGCGCCTGCGCGCGCGCCCGTTGTACGGCCTGGCTGTCGCTGAGGTTGGACAGGTCAATGAAGGCGTCGCTCGCAGCACGCAAGCGGACCTGCATGGTGTCTGCGGTGCGCGGACCGTAGGAAAAAAGCAGCACCTCGAATGCCTCGCGCTGGTGCTGCTCGATCAGGCCGGCCATCAGGTGGCCGGTGGCATGGGCATGAAAATCGGCTGAAAAATAACCCAGACGGATCTTCGCGCGTGGCGCCAGGGCGTTGTCAGCGCCGCGCCAGCGCACGCAGCCGGGATGCTCCCACTGAACCCAGGTTTGTGCCATTTGCAGTTGCAAGGCCGCGTCACTGCTCAGCGCCAGACCAGCAAACGGTGGACACGCCGGCTGCCCGGCGCGCGCCTGCTGGCAGACCTGTTCACGCAACGCAAGAAAATCGCCGTCCCACTGGCTCAGGTGCTGCATGCAGCTCAGCGCAGCACCTGCGGCAAACGGGTAGTTGGGCTGCAACTGCCGTAGCCGCTGAAAGCACGCCAGCGCGGCGCGGTAGGCCCGACTGGCGCTCAGCGCATGGCCGAGGTTGTGCCAGTTTTCGGCCACGCTTGGCGCCAGGCTGCAGGCGTGCTTAAAACGGGGAACGGCATCGGCCGTGCGGTGCAGCGCGCACAAGATGACGCCGCAGTTGGCGTGCGCCTGGGCCAATGCGGGCTGCAGTGCAATGGCGCGTTCGGCATGTGTCAGGGCGCGCTGCTGCAGCCCGAGCGCGTGCAGGCTGCTGGCCAGGTTGCAATGTATTTCCGCGCGCTGTGGGCTCAGCGCGAGTGCGGCCTCGCCCGCTGCCACGGCGTGTTCGTACTGCCGCTGCGCGTGGTGTGTCTGGGCGCGCACAAACCACTGTTCAGCGGTTGTCGGTAATGGGGAGAACAAGTGCGGTTCCTGAGGTTCGCGCGGCTATTGTATTGAACGTGCGGTCGAATTCTGGCATGCCGGTCTTGCAGGAAATAGGAAATGTGGAGGGAATCAGGAAGCTTTCATCGGATTCCGATTTATGCAACATGGCTGTCGGAAATAGGGTAAATTTCGACGCTTGTTGCGACGCACTGGCTCTGGCATCGCACTTCACCCTTCAACGAGGACTTGGTCCTGACTATTTGTGGCATGAAGCGGCTTGATCGAAACGCCCAATGGCATTGGGAGCAGGACGCATCGCTGCGTTTTATCAAAGTCGAATCGGTCGACAATTACAGCCACGCCGTTGGACAGGCACTGCTGGGAAAGCAGTGGGCCCAGGTTCAGTCGGCCAACGATGGTTCCGCTGACTGGTCGCGGCATTTTGCGTTGCTCAGCGAGCGGGAGCCATTTTTCAACTTTGAAGTGGAAATTTCCCCGGAGGGAACGCAAGCCACATGGCTGAGTATCAGCGGTGTTCCGATGAACGATGCTGCTGGCAATTTTGTCGGGTATCGTGGCGTTGGGCGCAACATTACGCCGCACAAGGTTGCCGACGCAACGATTGCCAGTTTGACCTTGAATGACCAGTTGACCGGACTTGGCAACCGGCGTCGCCTGCTGGAACGATTGCACTTTGCACGCATCAGTGCCTTCCGTTCGCACGAGTTTGGCGCGCTGATTTATGTGGATATCGATCAGTTCAATGTATTCAACGAAGCGGTCGGACACGACTTGGCGGATATATTGTTGGTCGAGGTTGGTGCGCGCCTCTCGGATTGCATGCGCGACTGCGATACGGTGACCCGTTTGGGCGGTGATGTTTTTGTCATTCTCGTGACGCACCTCGGCAGTGATACCCAGCAAGCGTCGCAAAGTGTGCAACGGGTGGTGTCGAAGATTGCCGATGCAATGGATGCTCCTTTTACGCCGTCGCTGGATATTGCGCTGACGGTTTCTGCGCTCGCTCCGCATTTCACCTGCAGCATGGGTGTCTGCCTGTTTCAGGGAACGGATACGCAGGAGGAGGAGATCATGAAGCGCGCCGAGATCGCCTTGCGCCAGGCCAAGCAGGATGGGCGTAAAAGCATTCGCTATTTCGATCCACTGGTGGAGGCACAAGTCCACCAGCGCGCGCAGATGGAAAAAGAACTGGAGTTGGCCCTGGCGACAGAGCAGTTCCGTTTGTATTTTCAGCCGATTGTGGATGCGGCCCGGAACACCATTGGGTATGAGGCCTTGGTGCGGTGGCAGCATCCGGTGCTTGGACTGGTGGCGCCAGGCAGTTTCATCGAGGTGGCGGAGCAGACCGGGCTGATTGTGCCGATCGGGGCCTGGGTTCTCGCCACGGCGTGCCGTCAGTTGGTGGTATTTCAGTCGGACCCGGTCAGCCAGGGTTATACGATTGCGGTGAACTTGAGCGCACGCCAGTTGGCACAGGCCGATATTGTGGATGTCATTTCCACCATCGTGATTGCCAGCGGCGCGCCTGCGCATCGGTTGAAGCTGGAAATTACGGAGAGCATGCTGCTGAGCGAGATTGACACGACGGTGGTCAAAATGCGCGCGCTCAGTGAACTGGGGATTCGGTTCTCTCTGGATGATTTTGGCACCGGGTATTCGTCTTTGGGGTATTTGCGAAAGTTGCCGTTGAGTCAGCTCAAAATTGACCGATCCTTTGTCAACGGATTGCTGACCGAGCCGGTCGACGCCGCCATTGTGAAGACCATCATCCAACTGGCGAAGAGTTTGGGGATGACGGTGATTGCTGAGGGTGTCGAGTTGGAGGGGCAGTGCCGGGTCCTGTCGGACATGGGGTGCAAAGAATTCCAGGGGTATCTCTTTGGAAAGCCCGCTTTGATTAACGTAACGCTATGAGTCACCCCATGTTGTCGCCTGAACTGATTGCCCGTCTGCCCACTCCGAAAGGCGTGGCATTGGCCTTGACCCAAGCCTGCCGTCGTGACGATGTCAATGTGCAAAAAATTGCCGATCTGGTGCGAACCGACCCCGCCTTGTGCGGACGGCTCCTGACCGTTGCGAACGCTGCCGCTTATGGCGGGCGCAGCGTGATGTCGATTGACGGTGTGATCGCCCGCATCGGGTTGAACGCCGTGGTTCAGGTGGCGCTGGCGTTCTCCCTGATTGACCAGCACGGCACGGGGGCCTGCGCCAACTTTAATTACGCGGGTTTCTGGAGTCGCTCGCTCCTGATGGCAGCGGCTGCCAAGCAATTTGGCACTGTGCGCAGGCTGGGAAATCCGGGCGACTTGTTCACCTTGGGGTTGCTTGCACAAGTGGGTTGTCTGGCGTTGGCTACCGCGTTTGCGGGAGAATATTCGGCGCAGATCGCACGCAATCTCGAACCTGCCGAAAGGGTGCGGCAGGAGCGGGCGTTGGCGGGTATGGATCACCTCGCGTTGTCGGTGGCGCTCATGGAGCGATGGGGCGTACCCGCCGAAGACGCCCGATCATTTGGGCGGTATGAAGGCCCGGACAGCGGCGATTCGGATGGCGGGCAAACGCAACCAGAACGGGCGAAGCTGGCCCATACGGCGTGGCAAGTGGCCTTGGCGCTATCCGAGGAATCGGTGCAAGCCGTGTTTGAGCGGCCGGCGTGCCTGGCATCGCTGGAATGGCTTCAATTGAGTCACGAAGCGCTGATGCCGCATCTGGAGGAAATTGAAAGCACGTGGCTCTTGTGGCTGACGTTGATAGCGCGCTGAATCTGACTGTTAGTCAGAACGTTAGTCAGACCGTCAATGTGCCGTTAGACGGGGCGAACCGATCGGTCTCATGCTTTCCGATGTCATGCATCGGGCTGGCACTACGCAGGGGGGCAGGGGGTTAACCCATTTCGCATTCAGCCCCAACATCGGGGCCAGGTCGCGGCAGTCGTGCACGGCACACCCTTGCAGCAATATTCAGCGTTGCTCGTTCAGTGGGACAATACGCACCCTATTTGCATGCCCATTTGTCGGCTTTTGCATTCCAGTTTCCACTTCATTGATACCGCGCAAGACGCGCGTGTCTGCAAGTTTCGCAATACAACGGCATGACGAATCACACATCCGAGCCAGTGCCAGTGCTAGAGCCAGTTCAGCCGATGGTGGGTAAAGAAGGCGCGCAAACCATCCGACTGCCGTTGGGCGCGCTGCCCGGCCTGTCACTGGCCGCTTTCGTGAGTGGCATGTCGATGCGGGTGACCGATCCCTTGCTGCCGCGACTGGCGTCCGAGTTTTTGCTGTCGTTGGGCAATGCGGCCTGGGTGATCACTACGTTTGCCGTGGCCTACGGTTTTTCGCAACTGATTTTTGGCCCGCTGGGGGACCGCTTTGGCAAGTACTGGGTGATTGCCTGGGGCACCATTGCCTGCGCCATCGCCACGACGTTGTGCGCGCTGGCGCCGTCGTTTGCGTGGCTTCTTGTGGCCCGTGCACTGGCGGGCGCTACGGCGGCCGCCATCATTCCCTTGTCGATGGCGTGGATTGGCGATGTGGTGCCCTACGAGCGCCGCCAGCCTATTTTGGCGCGTTTCCTCATTGGTCAGATCCTGGGTGTCTCGGGTGGCGTTGTGCTGGGTGGCTACGCCGCAGACCATCTGCAGTGGCGCACGCCGTTCGCTGGCATTGCCGTGCTGTGTGCAATGGCGGGCGTGTTCTTGCTGTGGACCTACCGGCGTTTGCCCGCAGCGGCGCGCCAGCTCCGGCAGACGCCGGGCTCCGCAGTGACGCGTACCGCGCATGAATTCAGGCAGATCGTGGCCGTGCCGTGGGCACGCGTGGTGCTGCTGACCGTGTTTGCCGAAGGGGCCTGCGTGTTCGGCGCATTTGCTTTTATGGTGACGCACCTGCACCAGGTGCATGGCATCGCGCTGGCGCTGGCAGGGCAGGTGGTGATGCTGTTTGGATTCGGTGGCTTTCTGTTTGCGGTGGGTGCGCGTTATCTGGTGCACCGCTTGGGTGAAACTGGTTTGTGCCGCTGGGGTGGCGTGTTGTTGCTGGTGTCGTACGGTGTGGTGGCGCTGGCGGACCCTTGGTGGTGGTCGATGCCGGCGTGTTTTTTGGCGGGGCTGGGGTTTTATATGGTGCACAACACGTTGCAGATCAATGCCACCCAGATGGCGCCGGAACGCCGTGGTGCGGCCGTGTCTTCCTTTGCCGCGTGTTATTTCATTGGGCAGTCTGCAGGCATCGCAATCGGTGGTGCGCTGATACCGCACACCGGCACCCGTGGTGTGATTGTCATTTGCGGCGTCAGCGTGCTGGTAGTGGCGTGGAACTTTGCCCGCCGGATGGACCTTCGGCGCAAGAAGGCGTGAGCGCGGGACTCAGGTCCCTGCCAGCTGCCGTAGGGCTTGAAGACCCATCACGACCCCTACGAGGATCATCAATGCGCTGGAAAAATAGGGCATTTTGCGCGCCAGCGCATTGAAATTCCCGATGCGCTTGCCAACCTGGTTCGCGCTCCAGGCAGCAATGACGCCGACACTGACCATGGATATCGCCAGCCCGACGCTGAACGACGCGACCAGTGCAGCGCCCAGCGTTAATCGCTTCAATTGCAGACAAATGACCAGGATGGTGACGGACGCCGGGCATGGAATCAGGCCGCCGGTGAGGCCAAACAAGGCAATTTGGCCCGTGGTAACCGTTTGACCTTTGAAGCGGCGTTGTATGTCCTGGGCGTGGGCGCGTTCATGTTCGTCCTGGTATTCGGCGCTGGTGGGGTGGTGGTGGTGCACATGTCCGTGCGCATGTTCGTGCGCATGTTCGTGCGCATGTTCGTGCGCATGTTCGTGCGGCGCGTGTGCTTTGGCCGCAGTATTGTCCAGATGGGTGCGCCAGAACATCCACAGCGCTACGCTGATGACGATGGCTGCGGACAGCAGCATGCAATAGGGTTCAGCCTGTTCGGCAATCAAGGCGTTGCCAAATTGCAGTGCGGCGGCGGCCAACAGCCAGACAATGAGTGAGTGCGAGAGCGCAGCGCACAGCCCCAACAGCGCGGCCTGGCCCATGCTTGCCTTGATGGCGATAATAAAAGACGCCATCATGGTTTTGGAGTGGCCTGGCTCCAGGCCATGCAGAACGCCAATCAGGATGGCGGTAGGAATGAACAACCAGAGATTGGTGGACCCTTGCTGGATCAGGTCTGCGATGGGTGGCATGAGGCCCCTTATGATGAATGCGTCAGGTGATGCAGTTTTATACTGTACCCCAGTATACATTTTTTGATAAAAACGCCCTTTAAACGATGACGCACACCATTACCGGAAAAAAAAAGCTGCTGGCGCGCGTGCGCCGCATCAAGGGTCAGACCGAAGCACTGGAGCGCGCATTGGATACCGAGGTGGATGGGTCGGCCGTGTTGCAGCAAATTGCCGCCATACGCGGGGCCGTTAATGGCCTCATGGCGGAAGTGCTGGAAGGACATTTGCGCGATCATCTGGGCGCCGATGTGCCCGATTCCGCCCAGCGCGCTGCCGATTTGGAAGAAGTGGTGGACGCGATACGGTCGTACCTGAAGTAGGCGTTGAACACGACCAGCAGACTGGCGCCCATGTCGGCAAACACCGCCATCCACATGGTGGCGCCATAGAACAGCGCAAGCAGCAGAAATACGGCCTTGATGCCCAGGGCCAGTGCCATGTTTTGACGCAGGATGGTCTGGGTTCGGCGTGACAGCCGGATGGTCTCGGGAATGCGGCGCAGGTCGTCGTTCATGATCACCACATCGGCGGCTTCCATGGCGGCGGCGGTGCCCGCGCCGCCCATGGCAAAGCCAAGGTGGCTGCGCGCCAGAGCCGGTGCATCGTTGATGCCGTCGCCTGTCATGGCGACATAGCCCCAGCGTTGTTGCAGGGATTCAATGGCAGCGAGTTTGTCCCCGGGCAGCAAGTGGCCGCGCGCATCGTCGATACCGGCCTGCGTGGCGATGGCCCTGGCGGTGGTGGCGTTGTCGCCCGTGAGCAGGACGGACACCACGCCCAGGGTGTGCAGTTCGGCGATGGCTTGGCGTGCGCTGTCTTTGATGGTGTCGGCGACGGCAAAAATGGCCAGCACATGGCTGCCGCTTGCCAGCATCGTGACGGTGCGTCCCATGGCTTCGTGCGCGGTCAGGCGAGCTTCGATGTCGGGGCTGCATACGCCGCGTTCTTCCATCAGGCGATGGTTGCCCAGGATCAGCGGCAGTCCGCCTGCGCTGGCTTCCATGCCGCGCCCCGGCAAGTCGGTGAAGTGGTCCAGGCTGGGCGGCACAGGCGTGTCGGCCACAGCGGGCGCAGAAAAGTCCGGGTTGTTGGGCTGCCCTGTGGCAAAGCCATGCGCAATGGCTTGGGCAACCGGGTGGTCCGAGTGGCCAGCGAGGTCCATTGCCCAACGCAGAACCTGCGATGCATTGTGCGCGCCAGGCAACACCTCGAACGCCACCAGCGCTGGCTTGCCCTGAGTGAGGGTGCCGGTCTTGTCGATGGCGATGGCCCTGATCCTGCGCGCACTTTCCAGGTGGACGCCGCCTTTGATCAGAATGCCACGCCGCGCTGCCGCTGCCAGACCACTCACGATGGTGACGGGCGTGGAAATCACCAGCGCGCAAGGGCAGGCGATGACCAGCAACACGAGTGCTTTGTACACCGCCTGCATCCAGGTCCAGTCCAGCAGCCAGGGCGTGAGCACGCACACGGACAGGGCCAGCACAAAAACGGACGGTGTGTAGATGGAAGCAAAACGGTCCACCCATTGCTGTGTGGGGGCGCGCGCTTTTTGCGCCTGCTCGACGGCGTGAATGATTCGGGCCAGTACCGTGCTGTTGGCGCTCGCGCTGACCTGTGCTTGCACCACACCGGTGGTGTTGATGGTTCCGGCAAACACGGTGTCGCCGACCGATTTGTCGACCGGCATGCTTTCACCGGTGACGGCGGACTGGTCTATGGCGGTGATGCCCGCCACAAGGATGCCGTCGAGTGGTACGCGCGCACCGGGTTTGATGCGAACGATGGCGCCAATGGCGACGGACGTGGCCATGCAGGTGGCCCAGGAGCCGTCGGCTTGCCGGACCTCCGCCTTCTCGGGTGCCAGGTCCAGCAGGGAGTTGATGGCGTGGCGCGCGCGGTCAACGGCGCGCGCTTCGATGCGCTCCGCAATGGCATACAACGCCATCACCATCGCAGCCTCCGGCCATTGACCGATGACGAAGGCGCCGCTGACGGCCACCGTCATCAGGGCATGGATGTTCAAACGCAGATTGCGCAATGCGGCCAGTCCTTTGGCATAAGTGGAAAATCCGGCGAGTCCGATGGCCCCAGCGGACAGCGCCATGCCAAGACCCGATAGCAATACGGTGTGCTCCGCGAAGAACGACAGGGATTCGGCGCCACAGGCCAGGATCAACGCAACGGTGTCGCGGGGCAGGCCTTCGCGCTGTGTCGCTGCGGCATGGTGATCACCAGGACCGTGGTCGCATCCGCAGGCGTGGCGGGGTTGGGCTTCGTCGATGTGCGGATGACGCATGGCGGCCTTGCTGTGTTGAATAGAAATGGTTAGAGTATTAAAAACCCTGTAGTGACTACAGGGTCAAGCGCTATGTGGAGAGTCCATGAAAATAGGTGAACTGGCGACGCTCACCCACACTCCGGTGGAAACAATCCGGTATTACGAGCGCGAACAGCTGCTGGCAGCCCCGCAGCGCAGCGAAGGCAACTATCGGATCTATGGCCAGGTGCACGCGGAGCGCTTGTCGTTCATACGCCATTGCCGGGGGCTGGACATGACGCTCAACGAGATACGCGTGCTGTTGCGGGTCAAGGACGCACCCCTGCAAGACTGCAGGGAAGTGAATGCGCTGTTAGATGAACACATTGGGCACGTGGCACAGCGCATCCGGGAGTTGCGCCTGTTGGAGGTGCAACTCAAAAGTCTGCGCGAGACTTGCCTGGGCGAACAGGAGTCGCGCCATTGCGGAATCCTGCACGAACTCACGGAAATCGCCAAAACGCCGAACGCAGCGTTGCAACGGGAGGGCCCTGTTCATGGCGTGCATGGCGAGGAATGGAACGCACGCACCTGAACTCGACTTGCCCGAAGATGGGTGATGCGCGAGCAATTCCAGCGGCTTGCCGTGCTGGACCAGGCGCTCAGCGGTTCAGCGGATTAGCGGATTAGCGGATTAGCGGTTTAAGGCCATCGCTATTTTTCGGGTCAGAAAACGGGGCGTCAGTTTGGTGGCATGTGCCAGCAGGCGGTTGCGCCAACCTGAAACGGCAATGGTCTGGTTGCGCTGGAACGCGACATGGCCCACCTTGGCAACTTCGGCGGCACTTTGGGCGCCGAGCTTGAACAAAAGCGAATGTTCCATCTTGGCCACGGCACTGAATCCGGTGTGGGTTGGCCCTGGGCACAGGCAAGAGACATGCAGACCGGTGTGCGCCAGTTCTTCGTGCAGGGCTTCCGTGAACGACAGCACATAGGCTTTGGTGGCGTAATACACCGCCATGTTGGGACCCGCTTGGAACGCTGCGGTCGAGGCGACGTTGAGCACACCGCCGAATGCGTTGCTTGCCGTGCGCGCAACCTGGCGTTGCAGCATGCCGGGCAACAGCAAACGCGTGAGTTGCGTCAGGGCTGCGATATTCACCTGAATCATGTCCATCTGCCGGGCTGCGTCCAGTTCGGCCACGGCCCCCAGCAAGCCAAAGCCTGCGTTGTTCACCAGAATGTCGACAGTCAGGCTGCGCTGCTGTAATTCGCTGGCAATGTGCGCGGCGGCATGGTGTTGGCACAGGTCGGCTACCAGCACATGGGCCGACACTTTGAACCGGCTTCGCAGGTCCTGCGCGATCTGCTCCAGCGCTGGCTGGCTGCGTGCCAGCAGCACGAGCGGGTGGCCTTGGGCTGCGAACAGCGCGGCCAATTCCATGCCGATGCCTGACGATGCGCCGGTAATGAGGACGGTAGGTTGTTCCATGGGGACGTTCCAATATGACAATTAATATTCAGGTGCCGATTCTGCGCCAGGGAAAAGACAGTTGTGCGCAGGACGGAAGACTAGGTTTGCGCCCGGTACTGGCTCGGTGACAGCGCGAACCAGCGTTTGCAGGCGCGGAACAAATTGCTCTGGTCCGCGAATCCCAGCAAATAAGTGATCTGTGCCAGTGACAGGTCTCTCTGGCGCAGATAGCGCTGGGCTAGTTCGCGCCGGGTTCCGTCGAGCAACTGGTTGTAGCTGGTTCCTTCGTCTTTCAGCCGACGCAGCAAGGTGCGGTCGCTGAGGCACATGGCGGCTGCGATTTCCTCGCGCCGTGGTTCGCCGTCAGCCAGTTTGCTTACGATGATTTCGCGCGCACGAAAGCGGGTGTGGGGCATCTTCAGCTGTTCCAGCCGCCGCCCGGCGTGCTCGACGTGCAATTGGGCGACTGTGGCGTTGGCGGCCAGCATCGGTTGCTCAAGGTCTTCCGGTTTAAAGGCCATGGCGTTGCGCGCGGCACCGAATTGCACCGGGCACTGGAAGGCTTCCTGGTAGAGACTGGCGTGCGCCGTGTTGTGCGACAAGGACGCATGCAGCGGTCGAAGGCAATTGCCACTGCCCCAGCGCAAAAAGGTCAGCAACGCCAGCAGGTCGTAGACGTAGCGTTGTGACGGAATGGACGCCTCGCCGCCATACAGTTCGAGTTCAACCCACAGCAGGCCATTGCGCGTGATTTGTTCGATCGTGGCGGCGTCGCTCACAATGCGCAAATAGCGCTGCAGGCGCTCCAGCGCAGCGCGCACCGAGTCGCTTGAAATCATGACGTAGCCGACCACCTCAAAATTGGCAGGCTGGACCAGGTGCGGATTAGCCAGCGCCAGGTTCGGGTTGCCGCTGATGGAAATGGCAGTGTTCCACAGCGCACTGACCCGTTCGGTCAGGCAGCGGTAGTTCGGATTGGACAATTGTGTGCAGTCGATGCCGGCGCCAGCACACAGCTGTGCCACGTCCAAGCGTTGTGACGCAAACATGTCTGTTACACCTTTGATCCAGGCGCCGGAAGTCGTTCTCTGATTCATTGCCCGCCTATAGTAATCAGGAACGTTGGATTTGGTGTGTCCAGATCTGTTCGAACTGGCATTTTGCGGCGCTTACCTAGGGTTTGTACTGAAGGTGAAAGCCAGTAACTTGGCGCGCTACGGTCAGTTACAGCCGGTGCGATTGGTCGTAAGCTCGTTTCGTGTCCTGAGACAAGCTTTCCATTTCCGTCGTGCGCGTGCGCATCAATGAGGGTGCTGTGTCGTTGATGCGCCCACGAAAAACAACCAACCCAATCAAGACAACCGAGACAACCATGACCAATTCAACCATTGCACCAGCTACCGGTGCCTACCACTATCCATTGCTGATCAAGCAGTTGCTGCTGGGCGCCAGTGCCGCCCGCACCCAGGAAATTGTGTACCGGGACCATGTGCGTTTCGGCTATGGCACGCTGCGCGAGCGCATCGGGCGCCTGGCCAGCGGCTTGCAGTCGCTGGGCGTGACACCGGGCGACAGCGTGGCGGTGATGGATTGGGACAGTCACCGCTATCTGGAGAGCTATTTTGCGGTGCCCATGATGGGCGCGGTGATCATGACCGTGAATGTGCGGCTCAACCTGGAGCAAATTCTCTATACGCTAAACCACGCTAAACCTAGGGTCTTGTTGGTGAACGCCGAGTTCATTCCGATTGTGGCGGCGCTGCGGCACCGCCTGGAGTCGGTCGAAAAAATCGTGTTGATCAGCGATCCGGATGCGCCAGACAGCAGCAGTTTTGCGCACGACGTGGAATACGAGGCCCTGTTGGCGCGCAGTGCTGCCGATTTCGTGTTTGCGGATTTTGACGAAAACACGCGTGCCTCCACGTTTTACACCACCGGCACCACGGGCTTGCCCAAGGGCGTGTATTTCAGCCACCGCCAACTGGTGTTGCACACTATGGCGGAGACCATGGCGATGGCACTGCCAGCCAGCCAGGGGCGGTTTCACCGCGACGACGTGTACATGCCGATGACCCCCATGTTCCACGTGCACGCCTGGGGCTTTCCATACACCGCCACGCTGGCGGGTGTGAAGCAGGTGTACCCAGGGCGCTATACGCCGGATGGTCTGCTGGCCCTGTACCAGCGCGAAGGCGTCACCATTTCCCATTGCGTGCCGACTATTTTGCACATGGTGCTGTCACACCCGAATGCAGCGGGCGTCGATCTGAGGGGCTGGAAACTCATTATTGGCGGCTCAGCGCTGCCCAAGGGGCTGGCGCAGGCGGCGTTGGCACGTGGCGTTGATGTGTTTGCCGGGTACGGCATGTCGGAGACCTGTCCGGTGCTGACGCTGGCGCACGTGGACACCGATGCGCTGAATTCGGATCACGGTGCTGCGCTCGATGTGCGCACCCTGGCCGGGCGCAGCATACCGCTGGTGGATTTGCGCATTGTCGATTCCGACATGCGCGACGTGCCGGCGGATGGCAAGTCGGTGGGCGAAGTGGTGGTGCGTGCGCCCTGGCTGACGCCCGGTTACCTGCACAACGCCGAGGCCTCCGAGGCGCTGTGGGCGGGCGGTTATTTGCACACCAACGATATTGGGCTGATCAACAGCCAGGGTTATTTGCAGATCACGGATCGTTTGAAGGACGTGATCAAGACCGGTGGTGAGTGGGTTTCTTCGCTCGACGTGGAGAACGTGATTTCGCAGTACGCGGCGGTCAGCGAATGCGCCGTGATTGGCATCAAGGACGCCAAGTGGGGCGAGCGTCCGCTGGCGCTGGTGGTGCTCAAGCCGGGCCAGGAAGCGGTCAGCGCGGACGACATCCGCCAGCACATGCAGGCGTTTGTGGATCGGGGCGTAATTTCCAAGTTTGGCATTCCGCAGACCATCCGTTTTGTGCCTTCGCTGGAGAAAACCAGCGTTGGCAAGCTGAACAAGAAAGCCATGCGCGAGAACATCGACGCCTGACGTGCCTACTTTGTCTCCCACGGCGGGGGCGTCGTGGGACGTTTGCTGGTCTTTCCAATTTCAACTTGTTCGCTGGGGTGTGTATGTCAGGTTTTCATGTGCGTAAAGTGGCGGTGCTCGGCGCTGGTGTCATGGGTGCGCAAATTGCAGCCCATCTGATCAATGTGCAGGTGCCGGTGATTTTGTTTGATTTGCCGTCCAAGGACGGTGCGAAGAACGGCGTGGTCAGCCGCGCGGTGGAGGGGCTGAAGAAACTCAAGCCCGCGCCGCTGGCCAGCGCCGACGATTCGGTGCTGATACAGCAGGCTAATTACGAAGACGATCTGGCGCTGTTGGGCGACTGCGACTTGGTGATTGAAGCGATTGCCGAACGCATGGACTGGAAGCTCGATCTGTACCGGCGCATTGCGCCGTTTGTGGCGCCGCACGCCCTGTTGGCGTCCAACACCTCGGGCTTGTCGATCACGCGCCTGAGCGAGGCCTTGCCCGAAGCAATGAAACCCCGGTTTTGTGGCATTCATTTCTTCAATCCGCCGCGCTACATGGCGCTGGTGGAGTTGATTCGCACCCCCACCACCGACGATTCCATGGTGGACGCGCTGGAAACCTTTGTCACCAGCGTGCTCGGCAAGAGCGTGGTGCGGGCCAAAGATTCGCCTAACTTTATTGCCAACCGCATCGGCGTGGCGGGCATGTTGTCCGTGATGCGCGAGGTGGACAACTTTGGTCTGACCGCCGACGTGGTGGACGAGCTGACCGGGAAAAAGCTGGGGCGAGCCAGCTCGGGGACGTTCCGCACCGCCGACGTCGTGGGGCTCGACACCATGGCGCACGTCATTCGGACGTTGCAGGACAACCTGAGCCTGGAGACGGATCCGTTTTTTGCCAGCTACGCCACGCCAGAGGTGCTGCGCACCCTGCTGGAAATAGGTAACCTGGGCCAGAAAACCGGCGCCGGATTTTTCAAGAAAGTGGGCCGCGATATTCTGCGTTTTGACGCCGCCAGCAAGACGTATGTGGCGGCGGGGCTGGGCGCTGACGAGGCGGTACTGCAGATGTTGCGCAAACCGGCCGCCGAGCGCCTGGCGCTGCTGCGCGACAGTGCACTGCCGCAGGCGCGCTTCCTGTGGGCGGTGCTGCGCAACAGCTTTCATTACGCTGCCGTGCACCTGGCTTCGATTGCCGACAACGCGCGCGATGTTGACTTCTGCATGCGCTGGGGCTTTGGCATGAAGCAAGGACCGTTTGAGCTGTGGCAGGAAGCCGGCTGGGCGCGGGTGGCGGCCATGGTGCAGGAAGACATTGATGCGGGTCGGGCACTGTGCGCCGCGCCGTTGCCGGCCTGGGTGTTTCACGGTCCGGTGGCCGAAGCGGGTGGTGTGCACAGCGCGCAGGGCGCGTGGGATCCGGTGCGGGGTGCTTTTGTGCCGGTGAGTACGCTGGCGGTGTATGCGCGCCAGCATTTCCGGGAAAGTGTCTACGGGTCTCAGCCGCGCGATCCGGCCACGGCGGGTACCACGCTGTACGAAGACGCGAGCGTGCGGATCTGGACGCTGGACGATGCGTGTGTGATTGCCAGCATCAAAACCAAGATGCATGCGCTTGGCGTCGGCGTGATTGCGGGCTTGCTGCGCGGGCTGGAGATCGCAGAGCAGCGCCAGCAGGGGCTGGTGATCTGGGCGGCGGGTGAGGTGTTCTCGGCCGGGGCCGATCTGCAAGCCATGCTGCCGGCGTTCCAAGCGGGCAACCTGGCTGCCATTGACCAGATGCAGGTGCAGATGCAGGCGGTCATGCTGCGCTTGCGTTACGCCAACGTGCCGGTGGTGTCGGCGGTGCAGGGGCTGGCGTTGGGCGGCGGCTGCGAATTGTTGCTGCACAGCAGTCGGCGCGTGGCGGCGGTGGAAAGCTATGTCGGTCTGGTCGAGATGGGCGTGGGTCTGGTGCCGGGGGCTGGTGGCCTGAGCGCCATTGCGCGCCGTGCGGCTGAGAACGCGGCCTTGTCGACCTCCAGGGATTTGATGCCGTTTCTCAGCGCCGGGTTCACGGCAGCGGCCACAGCCAAAGTCAGTACCAGCGCACACGAGGCGCGCAGCCTGGGGTATTTGCGTGACAGCGATGTCATCGTGGCGCACCGCGACGAGTTGCTGTTTGTGGCCATCAACGAAGCCAAAGCCATGCAGGCCAGCGGCTATCGCGCGCCGCTGAAGCGGACCTTCCCGGTGGCCGGACGCAGCGGCGTGGCCACCTTCAAGGGCTCGCTGGTGAATATGCGCGACGGCGGTTTCATCAGCGCGCACGACTACGCCATTGCCAGTTGGATGGCCGAAGTGGTGTGTGGCGGTGAAGTGGAGGCCGGCACGCTGGTAACCGAGGACTACCTCATGGCACTGGAGCGCAAGGCCTTTGGTGCCTTGCTGAGAGACCCGAAAACGCAGGAACGCGTGATGGGGATGATGACCACCGGCAAGCCGGTTCGCAACTAATCAAGTCATAGCAGGACCATTCTCATGAAACAGATTCAAGACGCCTATGTTGTGGCCGCCACCCGTACACCGATTGGTCGCTCGCACCGTGGCTATTTTCGCCACACCCGCCCCGACGAACTGCTGGTGAAGGCGCTTCAGGCCGCACTGGCGCAGGTGCCTGGCCTGGACCCGCAGTCGGTCGAAGACCTGATTTGCGGCTGCGCCATGCCGGAAGCGCAGCAAGGGCTCAACATCGCCCGACTGGGCGCCGTGTTTGCGGGCCTGCCGACCAGCGTGGGCGGCATCACGGTTAACCGCTTTTGTGCCTCGGGCCTGTCGGCGGTGCAGATGGCGGCGGATCGCATTCGCGTGGGTGAAGCCGATGTAATGATTGCAGCGGGCGTGGAAAGCATGAGCATGGTGCCGATGATGGGCAACTCGCCGTCGGTGTCGCCGCAGGTGTTTGCCAACGACGAAAACGTGGGCATTGCCTACGGCATGGGACTCACCGCCGAGAAGGTGGCGCAGCAGTGGAAGATCAGCCGCGACATGCAGGACGCGTTTGCGGTGGCGTCACACGCCAAGGCCCTGGCGGCGATGCAGCGTGGCGATTTTGCCAATGAAATCACGCCGGTGGAAGTGGTGGAGCGCAGCGCCAATTTGCAGACCGGTGACGTGGTGGAGTTGCGCCGTACCGTCAGCCTGGACGAGGGTGCACGCGCCGACACCACGCTGGAAGGTCTGGCCAAACTCAAGACCGTGTTTGCGGCGCGCGGGTCGGTGACGGCGGGCAACAGTTCGCAAACCTCGGACGGCGCCGGTGCCCTGATTCTGGCCAGTGAAAAAGCCGTGCGCACCTACGGTCTGACGCCGCTGGCGCGCTATGTCAGTTTTGCCAGCAAGGGCGTGCCGCCGCACATCATGGGCATTGGACCGATTGAGGCCATACCTGCGGCCCTGCGCTATGCCGGTTTGCAGCAGCACGACATCGACTGGTTTGAGCTGAATGAGGCGTTTGCGGCGCAGTCACTGGCCGTGATCAATACCCTGGGGCTGGACGTCAGCAAGGTCAACCCGATGGGTGGCGCCATTGCACTGGGACACCCACTGGGCGCCACCGGTGCCATGCGCGCGGCCACCGCCATCCATGCGCTGCAGCGCAATAACCTGAAGTACGCCATGGTCACCATGTGCGTGGGCATGGGGCAGGGCGCGGCGGGTATTTTTGAGCGCGTGTAGGCTGCGTTTGTGCGTGCGCAACCCGCCTGGCATGGTTAGTACGGCACGGCTTGGTTAGTGCGCTGACCGTGCCGATGCCAGGGCCATGGCATCGGAATGGTCGAGGTGGTTTTTCGTGAAGGCCGGCGCTTTGGGGCGGGCGATGGTGGCTGCGGGTGCCACCGGCAGCAATTCGGGCGCTGCTTCGCTGGCACTGGCGGGCGTGTAGGGCGTGGCTTTGGCCAGCGCCATCCAGACTGCGAAGGGCAGATTGGGCACGGCGCGCTTGGGGGCGCCACGCACCACGTCGAGGCGCTGGTTGGCGTAGACCATGACGCCGCAGTGCGCCGGAATTTCTTCGGCTTGCCCGATCGGAGCGCCTTTTGCATTGCAGCCCAGCACGTACCAGCACTGGCCGCCCAGGTCCAGATAGGCGTTGCGTTTGTCGGCGTTTTTCAGGTCGCTTAACAGGTCAGCGCGGCTGACCTTGATTTCGTGCACGATGGGCTCCAGATACGCCGCCACCGTGGTGTTGCGAACGGAAAACAGGTCGGGCATGCACATGCGCCAGCGCGTGGGGTTGGCCTCGTCTGGCGGCAGCAGGGCGCGTAGCGACAGGCCCTTCCAGACCAGGCGACCGTCGTGCGCCAGGTGCTGGGCCACCTGGTCGATCAGTGCGTCGTGGCTGGACAGGGCGCTGCGGTTGGTGTGCGTTACGCTGGCCAGGTAGTGGAGGCCGGCGTCGGTGACGTGCATGCAGTCGACTCCGTTGCTGTCGGGCACGCGTTGCAGCAATCCGGCGGCCAGCAGTTCGATTTCAATCACGTCCTGGTAGGGCCAACCGGCCGAGCGATAGAGCTCGCGCAGGCGCTTGGCATGGGCGCGTTTCAAATGGGCATAGGATTGGGAAGGGGTGTCTGGCTCCATGGTAGATGTCTTTTTGCGCGTGCCTTGGGGTGACGAAAAAATAGACGATATAACTGTATTTGCATACAGTATATCCAATCTGGCATGACCCCCGCGCTTTTATAAAAAAGCAGGTGTATGCCGGAGGCTGGCGTCGGCCGTGCCTGTCTGCCATGGTTGGCGTTGTGTGCCAATTTTGGCGCAAAAACTGTCAGAAACGACGCGGCATGGCGGCTCGGATGTGACCTAAGTCACTGATCACAATGGGAATCGCAGTCCAGAATCAGGTGGCATGTTTCTTGACTATTTTTTTGCAGGCGTGCGTTTCCCGACCAGGGCGGCGGCGACCGAGAACAGGACTATTGACCGTGTCTGAACCAGAAAAAAATGCGCAAAAAGTAATTCCCATCGCCCTGACCGATGACGAGGACGAGGTGCTGGTTTCGCTCTACCAGGCGCATACCAAGATTTATCCGCGCAGTGTCAGCGGCTTGTTTTCGCGCTGGCGCTGGGTGCTGGTGTTCCTCACGCAGTTGGTGTTTTATGGCTTGCCGTGGCTGGCCTGGGGTCAACGCCAGGCGGTGCTGTTTGACCTGGGCGCACGGCGGTTTTATGTGTTCGGCCTGGTGCTTTATCCGCAGGACTTCATTTACCTCACCGGGATCCTGGTGATCTCGGCCTATTCGCTGTTTTTGTTCACGGCGGTGGCCGGGCGCTTGTGGTGCGGCTATGCCTGCCCGCAAACGGTGTACACCGAAATTTTCCTGTGGCTGGAGAAGGTTACGGAAGGCGATCGCACGGCGCGCATGAAACGCGACAACGCGCCGTGGAGCATGGAAAAACTGGGCCGCAAGGCGGCAAAGCAAGCGCTGTGGATTGCCGTAGCACTGTGGACCGGTTTTACCTTCGTGGGTTACTTCACGCCGATTCACCAGTTGGCGTCTGAGTTTGCACACTGGCAACTGGGCTCCTGGGAAATTTTCTGGACCTTCTTCTACGCCTTTGCCACCTATGGCAACGCCGGCTACATGCGCGAGCAGGTCTGCAAATACATGTGTCCATATGCGCGCTTCCAGAGCGCCATGTTTGACAAGGACACGCTGATCGTCACCTACGACCAGGCCCGTGGCGAGCCACGGGGCGCACGCTCCAAGAAGGCCGACCTGACCACGTTGAATCTGGGTGCGTGTGTGGACTGCAGCCTGTGCGTGCAGGTGTGCCCGACCGGCATTGATATTCGCAACGGTTTGCAATACGAGTGCATTGGCTGCGGCGCCTGCGCCGATGTGTGCGACACCGTGATGGACAAGGTGGGCTATGCGCGCGGTCTGGTGAAGTACACCACCGAGCATGCGCTGCAGCAGGGCTGGACCAAGGCGCAGACGATTCGCCACGTGTTGCGTCCGCGCGTGCTGATTTATACCGGCATCTTGCTGCTGATTGTGTCGGCGATGGCGGTCAGCCTGGCTACGCGCACGCTGTTCAAGGTGGACGTGGTGCGCGACCGTGGCACCTTGTCGCGCGTGGTGTATGCCAATGGTGGCGTGCATGTGGAGAACGTGTTCAGCATCCAGATCATGAATGCGACGGAGTCGAGCCAGCGTTTCCACATTTCGGTGGATGGGCTGCCGGGAGTGAAGGTGGCGACGCAGACCGATTTGGTGGTGGCCCCCACCGAGGCGCGCTGGTTGCCGGTGCGTCTGGAGTTGCCCATGGACGGCGCGCCCGAGGGCTCACACACGATTCACTTCCACGTTGAAGCGCCCGATCTGCACGACGCGGTGTCAGAGAAGGCCATTTTTATCGTGCCGCACTAAAACGCTGATTGGCGCGCGGATTAGCGCGCGGATTAGCAAGCGCATTGATACGCTGAACGACCCGCACTGGCTGCGGGTTTTCCCTTATTCGAATTCCATTTGCGCAAATCGCCAAATGGTTTACATTGCTTGGTTAGTTGACGTTTACGTAAACGTCAATTTGGCGCCAATGTGTCATTGAGGGTCACAGTCGGGCGTCTGACGCAGCACAAGAATAAAACCCTCACTGGCGTACACCACCACAACAGAGAGCGACACATGACTGATTTATCTGCGCAACACCAGGCGCTGGCCAGTTACCGGCCTACGCACAAGGTGCGTTTCATTACCGCAGCCAGCCTGTTCGATGGGCACGACGCGGCGATCAACATCATGCGGCGCATTCTGCAGGGCATGGGCGCCGAGGTGATTCACCTGGGGCACAACCGCAGCGTGGATGACGTGGTGACGGCGGCGCTGCAGGAAGATGTGCAGGGCATTGCCATCAGCTCGTACCAGGGTGGGCACGTGGAATATTTCAAGTACATGGTGGACCTGCTGAAGTCGCGCGGCGGCGCGCATATTCAGGTGTTCGGCGGCGGCGGCGGCGTGATTGTGCCGGCCGAGATCCGTGACTTGCACGCCTACGGCGTGGGCCGCATCTACAGTCCGGAAGACGGGCAGCGCATGGGGCTACAGGGCATGATTG
>Ga0316222_1001303_pt1 | contig 31107 bp, 32 predicted proteins | sample TBH18011metaG_FD_206008 | JGI IMG/M metagenome (GOLD analysis project Ga0316222, IMG submission 206008) | Freshwater microbial communities from Trout Bog Lake, Wisconsin, USA - TBH18011 | ecosystem: Environmental > Aquatic > Freshwater > Lake > Hypolimnion/Profundal zone | place: USA: Wisconsin... | reverse complement strand
CCCGCTACCTCGACAGCTACCTGCGCTGGTTCCACCTCATCGGCCTTCACCCGGACCCGACCCCGCGATATTGCCTCGCCGCCGCCATGGGGGCGTAACCATCAATACGAATTGCGAATAGAGCCTATATTTTACCCTTCCATCGATCATCCACCGTTGGCAGTGTTTGGCTCGCGAGAAAACGTTTGCTTCGTCGCCGACGGGCACGGCGTCGTTCTTCCACCTGCATTCCGAGGCAGAGATAGATCAGAGCTGCCCGAACCAGCTTCAGTAGTCTAAGTACGCGCGCCTCGAGACCTGATCGTGATATCGAATATGCGAGCGTATCTACGAAGATGTCTTTAGATGGCTGTTGCCGGCCTCAGTCGCCAACAGCCATTCGTGGACTTTAGTGTAGCGGTGCTCCAGGTTGATTCGAAGATGATGCAGGGCAATCGCGTCTGGCTGCGCGACATCTTTGAAAGAATCCTCAAAAAGGTCTTTGCTAACCCAATAGAGTGCACGAAAAGGCCCATTTTTCGATCCTTGAAGAGCCGTCAAAACGCCCCGGGTCCCTTTCCCCTTCTTGGGTCGCCAGACTTCCCGAAAGGAAACATCCTGATCCTTGTGACCCAGGTGCATGTAGAAATTTAGAAAATAAGCAATTTTGTCAAACAGAGAATATGCCACTCGATATGAAGAACGAAGTTTTTCTACTGCCAGGCCGTAGCTTGGATAATCGAGAGTGTTCACCAAGAACGTGTCACGGTCGGAAAAATGAACGCCGTGTGTTTGTACCGCTTCGAAATAAGTCCACCTCGCTGAAACAAATTCTTGCTTAAGCTGATTAAAGAAACCCAACAAGACCGGTGGGTCGTTTAGATTGGCAACGAATGGAGGAAGTGAAAGAACATCTTGAGCGGCTACAGGTTCATCGCCAAGCTCGTTCATGATGTTTAAAAATAAGGCCTCGCGGAGACACCAAGAGCGATAGGCGACCTCACCTTTGGATTTTCCGAGATAATTATTGTCGAGATTCAAGGACGTTCTTGCATCTTCGACATCGATTATAGAATCAACTTTTTCGAGTGTCTTCGAAAAATATTTTTGGGCCTCTGGGTAGCCAAGCCAAGGATACTTCTCGGCATCACGAAGCGCAGTCACAAGCTCATCGTGGGCTCGAATTAGAAGAGCGATCCCATGCACTCCATCGGGGTGGAAGCGAGCCAATCTTTCAAGACCCGAGCCGAGATTGCCCCTCGCCATCCAAAATTCGGGGTCAATCACCAGCGCTTGCCTCCAGATTTCCTGCGCTTCAATCGACCGATCGATATGGTTTAGAAGGTTGCCGAGGTTGGTGAGGATCTCACATTTTCGATAATGATCGACAGTCTCGAACCCCTGAGAAGTCGCGGCTCTCCGGAGGAAGTAAATCTCCTCCTGAAGAGGGGCTTGGTCCCAATGCCAAACCTCACTCTTGGTGTTTTTAGGCCTGCGACAATCCCAAGCGTTTGCCCGAAAGTAGTCGAGCAGGCTGGCCTCCGCAGGAGTTAGTCCGCGCGCCTCAAGCTCGTCGCACCAGCCGAGCGCTCTGGTGACGCCGGCGCCGCGACGGGGAGCATGAGAGGAGTCTATCAGGACGCCGATGCGAATGAAGGCGTCCTCGTTGGACAGCTTTGTGATGCCCGGACCCGCCATCAACGACCGGTAGCTCGGCGGTCGTTTTGGTGTCATTCCATGACTACGGCGAACGCAGGATAGGGCTTTCGAAAGGCGGCTAGCACCCGCTCTCGAGCCTTATCCAATTCGAGGCCGGCTGTATGCGTGAGCATGAAGGTCGGGCACGAAGGATCGCCGCAGGCGCAGTGCTTGATCGCGCCGGTGGCGAGCAGCGTCTTGAAGCGACGGCGGAGTTGATCGAGTTCGCGTACTGTCAGTTCTAGCGCCTTGCGGATATTCGCATCGCGGATGTGATGCAGAGACGGAAGGCGATGAATCTCGACGCCTTCGCGTGTTTGCCAGATGCCTGTACTCAGCACCCGAATTGTGTCGTCGATGGCCTGCTGGAAGGCGTGGAGGTTGCTCTCTTGCTGAAATGGCGTTCGAAAGGCTGGGCGATCGAATGCGCGAGCGAGCATGGCCAAGGCCTGCTGGTCATCAATATCTTGAAACTGCTCAACGAAGTTGCGCAGTTCCACCTCAGCTTCAGGGAAGGTAACACCATCGACCAGGCGTCGTAGGAGAAACTCGGCGCGCAGGCGAAGATGTTCTTCGAATTCGGCGCCGGACCAGATCGTCATTCTGCTGACGCCAAGCTTCGCTGCGGCCGCGCGCACTTCATCACGACGCTGGGCCGAAACGTTGCCGCGGCACACGAACTTAAATGCATCAGGCTTGCCAGTTGCAGCGTTGACTGCAGCGACCATGTCCTTCTCGGCCTTCGCTTGGGTCAGGCTATCCCGATTGACGCATTGAACGACGGTACGTTCGGCGGGTCGATCATCGAAGGGGCGCAACCCGACGATATCGCGACCTTGGTCGCTCCCTGTCTGGCCGAACCAGGCGAGGTCGCTCCAGCCATCGCAAAGATGATAGGCGAACACGAGCCGCTCAAACTCAGCCCCGCTAAAGTCCTCGAAGTGGATCGGCCGAACTGTCCGAGCAATTGTCATCTATATTCCTCGCGCGTTTTGCCCGGCATGCTGCGCAGTTAGGCGCACCGGCGACTTTCGGTGTGCGGCTGCAGTTCCCTTGGGCTTAGCGGCCGATCGCAAGCGACGCCCCTAGTTGAACCGGAGACCGAACAGCCCGCCAGTATCAGTGGCGTCGGTGAGCTTGGTATCCAGCACATGATCGCGGATGTCGAAGCCCGACCTGAAGCCTTCCCTGGGCAAAGCGTCGGAATTCATCGTCACAATGTATTGGAAGCCAGCCGCTTCGGCGCGCTCGGCGCCGAGTTGCAGGGCCTTGGCGACTTGACGTTCGTCGACGCCGTCGAATAGGTGGCTGTCGTGCAGCAAGAAGCCTGGGCCGCGGCCTTGTTTCAGGCTGATCTCGGTGAGCATCAGATCGAAGCAGAAGATCTGCATGTTGGTGATGCCCTTGCTCCGCTGTCCATCGATATGGACATCGAACTGCGGGCCGCTGCCAGTCTCAGCGATCGTGAGGCTGCCGGCCTTCTCATAAAGGGATTCCGATAGGGCCTCGAAGGCCAGGATGGCCTCGCGAAGGATGGCGTCGCGCTCATGGAGATCATCGCGGAGCGCTTTGGTCAGATTGGCTCGCTCGATGTCGAGCTCAGCCTTCGTGCTCTCGATGCGCTCCGCGGTTTCGAGCCTCTGGCGGAGGCCTTCGACTTCCGCTTCGGCCCGGCCGGCTTCCTCGCGCAAGTTGGTATAGTGCTCCAATGCACCGCCAGAACTTAGGACAGACATGATCTGGCGCCGACGCCGGTCGCGCTCGGCGGTGCGCTGGTCGCGTTCGGCGATCCTGGCCTCGGCGGAAGAGATCTCAGCATTGAGATGAGCGCGGCGATTCTCGATGATCGAGCGGTGGAAACGCTCGACCTCGTCGAATCGGTGGCGGACCATGTCGGGCAGGACCACGCCGGCTTCGGCGTACAGCTTGGTGACGTCGCCGAGGTCTGGTGCGTCCTCCTCGCCGAGAGAGGCGCGAAGCTGCTGCAGCAAATCGCCGTCCATGACGTTGTCGACGTTGAACGCGTCGATTTCGCGGGTGAGGGCGTTGGCCTCGCGTTCAAGCTCCTTGTATTCGGGCACCACCTCAAAGGAGGCGAGCTGCTGACGCAGCCTCACTGAGCGGGCCTCAGCGATCGTAAGGCGCGTGCGGAGATCCGCGGCCTTGCCGAAGTAACGGCCGAGATCGCCGCTCCTGGCCGCTTTGCGGAGCTCTTGGGCGACCTTTTCCTGTCCACGCAGCTCCTGAAACTTGCCCGGGATCGTCCAGTCGAGGCCGAGCAAATAGCAGATCGAGACCTGCTGGTCCCAGGCCTGTTGCATTGCCGAATGCTGCATCGGCTGTTGGAAGCCGCCGCTCAGTTGGCGTCGCGCGAAATAGGAGAATAAGGACCGGAAAGAGGGCTGGAAGCGTTCGGCTTCGTCGCCGGCAGAGAGCGGCAGATCGAACCAGAACTTGCCCAGATTGGCCTTCCAACTTTCGTTCGAGAGTTCGTAAAGCCCGGCGGCCGCGTCGAACCGCGGCGGGATCGGCCAGGTCTCAACGGGGCCGTTGATCAGAAGCCGGCTTGGCTTGGCGCCGCTGCGTGCTGCCGAGATCGCCTCGCCGGCGACATCGACCGCGACGTCGAAGGTCCATTCCATCAAGGCGTCGGACCGGAAGATGCTCTCCTTGCGCGCGTCGGCGCCAAACAGGAAATGCACCAACTCGACGAAGCTGGTCTTGCCGGCGCCGTTGCGGGACTGGCGGTCGTTAGCGCCTTCGCTCTTGTCGGCGAGCAGGATGTTCAGGCCGGGCTTGAAGGTCAGGGTCTTGAAGGAGGCAAGGTCGCTGCCGAACCGGCGGATCATGGCGCGACCCTCCGCACCAGGCCGCGGTCGAAGTCGAGCGCACCGATCGTGTAGAGGAGATCGAGCGAGAGAATGAACCATTGATAGTCGATCGGAGCGTTGGGGGCATGCAGCGAGCGACGGCCGCGTACCTCGTCCCAGAGCCGCGACATGGTCATCGGCCGCTTCAGGATCTGGAGCACCTCGGCGCCCACGCCGATGAGGGCGCGATCGGGACGGACATGTTTCGTCGGCAGGATCATGACGCCTCCTCGGAGACGACGGGATCTTCGAAGATGTCACAGTTATCGAAGAAATAGGCGAGGACGGCGAGCGCCGCACCCTGGCGCTTCGGCTCGCCGTTCATGCCTGCGTGGTCCTGCAGGTGCTTAAAGATGGTATCGGCCGGAAGATCGTAGGCCTTCAACTCGGCGTAGCGCGTGCGGAACGCCTCCGCGATGCGCTCACCAAGATCGGGGCGAGGACTCTTGCGGAAGAAAGTATCGACCAAGCTCGACTTCCGGCGGCCGATGCGGAGCAGGAGGCCAGATTCCTCCGAGAGGGCGTTCTTTTCGAGCTTCTTTGGCGAGGGCGGCGTGAGCGGTGGATCCTCGGCGTTTGGCTCCTGGCGCTGGAGCGCGTCGATGATCGGCAGCAGATCGGCCATGACCAGGCGATCGACGATAGCGATGGACGGGGCGTAGCCGAATAGCGCCTGAAGCGCGGGCAGATCGAGCGCCATGGCCAGCTTCAGCAACTCGGGTTCCGACCAAGTTTCGATCCCGATCGGGGCATGGGCAGTCCGAAGACCGTCGATGTGCTGAACGGCCTTCGGCGGCAAGCCGCGCCCATCATTGTGGACGAAGATCCATTTTGCCATCTCCGCGGCCCAATGGGCGCGCGCACCATGAAAATCCTCATCGACCTTGGCGATGAGCTCGACGTCCTTCATCAGGTACGGGGCGTAGCACTGGAAGATGGACTTGGTGCTGACGTGCCGGCCGTCGCATTTCAGGTCACCTTGGGAGCCATAGGGTCGAACTTCCTCGAAGTCGGAGCCGAAGGCATGGCCAGCCAGCCGCACGAACCAGTCCTGGAAGGCGGTTCCCTGCTGGGTATGAAAGGCCAGCCGGAAGCGGTCGACATAGATGGATCGCTGCAGTTCATCCATGACGCGGCTCATGCCCCCCTTGCACGGAACGTCTGACCGCCCGTTGGTCGGGAATGCCTCGCCAGCCACATCCGTGAAGCGCAGACCTTACCGAGGTCGCCCGTTCCTGTCAGCCCTGCCATATCGAGCAGGGAGTCCTGGTGGGGGTTGGCGCCGGCAGGCACGCTGCTCGCGTTCCGGATCGCCGGGAGCGGTATCAAGAGGAAGCCGCAAGACGACGGCGCGGCCGAGTTTTGGCTGTGGCGGGCGGCGGCGCGTGTCCGAGGACTTCGCCGAGGTGGTGAAGCCGCATGGTCGGACGTTGCGGCAGCGTCACCACCAGTTCCAATTCGCCGCCGATCGCTTCCACGTAGCTCCGCAGGGTCGAGAGGTACATGTCGGCCTGCTTCTCGATCTTGGATACGGATGGCTGCTTGATCTTTAGCGCGGTCGCAATGTCGGCCTGGGCTTTACCCGCGATCAGCCGCAACTCGCGCAGGCCCTCAACCTCCTGGCGTAGCTCCTGATAGCGCGCCTCGATTCTCTCCTGCCGCTCAGGCGGAAGCTCGGCGATGATCTGGTTCAGGTTCCGGCCCATCTCACTTTCCCTTCTTCGCGGCTTTCAGTCTTTCCACATGAGCGGAAAATCTGAAATCCGCCTTGGCGATGATCTGCTTGTAGAAGCGTTTCTCGCTGCCACCGGATTTGTCGCCGGCCACAAGCAGGATCGCCTTTCGCTCCGGGTCGAACGCGAAGGCGGCACGCCATTCGCCATCCGACGCCTCGAACCGCAACTCCTTCATATTGGCGTGCTTCGAGCCTTTGAGCGTGTCCGCGTGCGGCCGACCGAGTTGCGGGCCATACTCCGCCAGCAGCTTGGCGACGGCGAGCAACGCATCCTGGACGCTCTGCTCAAAGGCCAGAAACTCCTCCTCGAAGGCGTCGTGGAACTCGACATCCCAGCTCATGCATATATAGCTTTCAGGCTATGTTGTCAACAGGCGCGTCTTGTCATGAGGCCCAGGATTATGCGGCTTCTTTCCTGGCCGTAGCGGCGTCATCCCGGCTGGAGGCCAACAAAGAGGCGATTTCCTCGCATGTCCGTGTCGCGGCGAGTTTGAGCGCCTGGTCGATGTGGACATACCCCTGGGTGACGCCTCTGGCGGCATGGCCCAGAAGCGCTGCGATCGTCAGCTCGGAAAAGCCCAGGTCGCCGGCGACGCTGCCAAAGGTATGGCGTAGCGTGTGGGGTGTGACCCCCTCGATCTTCGCGGTCGCGCATAGCCGAGCGAGGCAACCCTTCGCCGCAGTGAAATGGCCGTCTCCGACATCGGACGGAAAGATGTAGGGGCACTTCTTGCGCGCTTGTTGGCAGGCCGCGAGCCGGGCGGCGGCCGGCCCGATCGCACGCACTTGGCCGTCGCTTTTTGTGTCGGGGAAATGGACATAGCCCTGATCCGCATGCAGCCAGTCTCGTTTCAGCCCCTGGGCCTCGGAAATCCGAAAACCTGTCAGAAGCATGAAGCGCACGGCGGCCAGCGCGATCGGGTGCTCACCATTCCGCTCGCCGACGCGTATCGCGTCCCCCAGCTTTCGGATCTCGGCGATGCTCAGACGGCGCTCCTTCTTTTTTCCAGCCAGCTTGCGTACGCCGCCGGCCGGATTGGCGGCGATGATGTCCAGGCGCACGGCGTGCGCGAAGAGACTTTGCAGCGTGGAAACCGTGCGCGCGGCGACACCGCCGCCGCCGGTGGTGGCGCCGCCGCGGCCAGCACTGCGCGGCTTCGCCGTCCTCCCGGCCGCGATGTCCGCCTGCATGCCCTCGATATCGGCGAGCTTCAGCGCGCGGACCTGCCGACGGCCGAGCAGCGGTTTGATGTGGGTTTCGATACGGCTGCGGTCCATGGCGAGCGTGGATGCCTTGATCGGGCGGTTGCGTCGCCCAAGGATGCGGCCGGCCTCGGCTTCCGTCAGATACCAGCCGCATAGCTCCGCGACAGTGATTGCGTCCCGCGAGCCGGCGTTCTCCTCAGCGGGGTCCGCGCCGCCAGCAACGGCGCCAAGTTTGATTTTGGCCTGGTCGCGCGCTTGCTCGACCGTCAGCACCCCATAGCGCCCGACGACGATACGTCGGCTGCGACCCTCCGCGTTTCGATACTGGAGGATGAATGTCTTCAGACCGGAGGGGATGGTGCGGACGCCGAATCCTCGCAGCTCGCTATCCCATAGGAAGGCTTGCCCCTTTTCCGGAGGCGCGAGGGCATCGACGGCGCGTTTCGTCAGCTTGCTCATGGTCAGCTCGCCATCTGCTCGTATTCTGCTTACACTACCACGTCAGCCGCAGAATGTAAGCACCCTGTAAGCGGATGGAATGGCAAAGTGGGCGGCGTACGGATACGGCTGGGAGTCGTCCGATATGATAATATGCGATATTTCAATTGATTAGCGTAGTGTGGCGGGCAGTGGGATAGCCTAGCGTAGCCCGATAATGACCTTGCCAAGGTTGGGGTCGAGGGTTCGAATCCCTTCGCCCGCTCCAATCGGACCTAGGAAGATCAATGCGATACAAGATAGGCCGGACCCAGCGTCCGGCCTTTCGCTTTTCCGGGGAAGCATGGGGGACGCTGGCGGTAGAAAATCAGAGTCATACATGCGGTAGTCCGGGGTGGTCATGGTGACCCATCCCATGGGAACCCCCAGATTTTCGGGACCCATTACTGTGGCATTGTCGTAGTCCTCGCTTGCATCAACTGCGACATTGGCGTAGTCTTGCCCCATGATGTTGGACAAGCTGATCACCGTCGTTGAGGCTCCTGCTTTCAGCCGCCGAGCCGAAAAACCGCTATCGGCGAAAGAGCACAAGGAGCTCATCGACCATCTGGCCGCGAATCCAGATGAAGGTGACGAAATCCCTGGAACTGGGGGCATCCGTAAGATTCGGTTCGCTGCCAAGGGTAAGGGTAAATCCGGCGGTGTTCGAGTGATCTACTTCTACTACGATGACAACAACCCGCTCTATGCGCTGGTCATCTACGGCAAAGGCGAGCGGTCTGATTTGAAGCCAGATGAGAAGAAGGCTGTTACAGCCTTCGCTGCCAGGGTCAAAGCCCTGGCGAAGAAAGGAGACTGATCCCATGGGAACCGTCGCTCAAGACCTTCTCGAATCGATGCAGTTCATGGTCGACCATATGGAAGGCAATGCCGAGGGCAAGACCCATGTGGTGCGGGTTGCTGATGATGTGGACGTCAAGGAAATCAGACAGTCGCTCCACATGACCCAGGAGGCTTTTGCCGAAACCTTCCATCTGGAAATTGCCGCCATCCGTGCATGGGAGCAGAAACGTCGTCGTCCGGAACGAGCTGCTCGGCTCTATCTGAAGGTCATTGCCAAAAACCCTCAAGCGGTGCGTGACGCAATCGCGGCCTAAGTCCGAGCGGCGGATCATGCCCTGGATGGTCGTTCCATTATCATCCCTATATTTGGGGACTACGGTAGCCATCGACCTGGGCGGTGCGTGCAATACGGGAGCGCCCCCACCTCGTCGTCGCGACTGACAATCCCCATCCTGATTGTCGCGCGGCATCCTGCCCCTGCAAGGAGATCACCACGACCTCGACCCTTCCGTCCAAGGCGGCAATGATGCGGGTGGTGACGCCCGACTTTCAGACGATCCGCTAAAGGGGGGGGCCCTGCCGTGTTTTCCATTGCCATCCCGCCGCTCGCGGGGAGAAGATCATGCGGGCGCCACCCGCCATTGGTGGCTGTGGTGGGCTCCCTTCCGACGGAGTTTGGTGCCGCCTTCGGGCGACGGTCACGACCGGTCGGGAGCATTCGGATCATTGTCATCAGCCCCGTGGAGGCCTCCCATGAAAACTTTGCCTGCGATGATGTTCGCCCTTGGCGCGGCGCTGCTCTGCGCCGGGGTGGCCGATGCCCAAACCGCGACATCGGCGCCCGCGGCATCTGGCCCCGAGGCGATGCCGATGCCGTTCGACATTCCCTACGGAACCCCGATCACCCTCGATCACGCCAAGAAGGTCGTCGCTGCCGCCGAGGAAGAGATGGCCCGCCATAATTGGAAGATGGCCTGCGCGGTGGTCGAGCCGAGTGGCGATCTGGTCTATTTCATCAAGCACGACGGCACGCAGTACGCCTCCATCGCCATTTCCCAGGGCAAGGCCCGCACCTCGGCCACCTTCCGCCGCCCGACCAAGGCGTTCCAGGACGCCATCAACGGCGGACAGCCGGCCATTCTGTCGTTTCCTGGTCTGGTGGCGACCGAAGGCGGCTTCCCGCTGATCGAGAATGGCAAGCTGATCGGCGCCATCGGGTGCAGCGGCGCCACCTCGGCCCAGGACGGCATCGTCGCCAAGGCCGGCGCGGATACCGTCAAGTAGGATGACGGGGGTCACCTCGGCCTGACCTTTTCCGACGCGCGGATGTCCCGAATGGATCGGGATGCCGGTTCCGCGCGAGGAAACCCTCGTCAATGCCGTTGCCGTCAAGCCGCTGAACACCCGCCCCATTTCATTCCCGCGGGTCCGGTGGCCCCCGCTTTTGATTGTCGCGCCACAGGGCGGCTAATACGGCATGGGCGTGACGGTGGTGGCGTGGCCAGCCCGCCACGCCTTGACCGCCGCCAGGGTGATCTCCACATGGCGGTCGGGATTAAGGTTGGAATAGGCGGCCAGGATGGTCCCATCGGGAGCGATCACATAGGAGGTCCGGCTGGCCAGGGCGGGGTTCTTGGCCAGGATCGAATCATAGGCCGTCATGATGGCCTGGTCGGGATCGGCGGCAACGGCGAACTTGCTGCGGCATTCGCTCAGCGAGAACTTGTCCAGGGTGGTGATGGAATCGTGTGAAACACCGATGACGGTCGCCCCCATCGCCTTGAACGCGTCGGTGGCCTCGGCGAAGTCGTGGGCCTCGATGGTGCAGCCGGGGGTAAAGGCCGCCGGGTAGAAATAGAGGACGACCGGTCCCTGTTCCCGCGCCTTGGCCAGAGAGAAGGTGAACTGCTGACCGCCGAGCGAGGCGGCGGCGGTGAAATCGGGGGCCTTGGCCCCCACTTCCAGCATGGCCCAGGCGGGCTTCAGGGCAAGGCCGACCAGCAGGGCGGCGATGGCGATGGGTTTCATGTTTTCCTCCCCGGAAGGGTTTCCGTGGGGACAGATGTGGGGACCGGTAACCTGAAATACACCACCGCCTCGAAAATGTCGGGCACCCCCGATGAACAGGACGACCGGTATGAGCAACGACATGCCAAGCGAATGATCGTGGCTGAATTAACACTCTATTCACATGGCCAGCAAATCCCATTCATTGGATTGGGGTATCAATAGTATTGATGAATATCATACAAGGCAGGTCAACCATGGCGCCCGTCATTATTCCAGGAACCTGTGGAGCTTGTGATCACTATGCCGATAATGGCTGCCAATATCCCGGCTCTCACTTCGGCGGCCGGAGAATATGGGCCCTGGCCTGCCTCGATTGCACCGGCTACCGCCGCAGTGCCATGGCGGCGACTCCGGTGGACCCGCGGGCGCTGGCGGCGGTCCGGTCCCGACCCCATTTTAGAATCGGCGTCTGATCAACCTGGATTTCAGAGCGCGATGACATTGGATTGATGCGGCTCCGCCGTAATCCAATGTCTGAATCGGCCTCTACTTTATTGATGAGAGACGGATTCAGATTTGAGGTTGAACGCTCTGGCGATTCAACCTCAAATCATCCGGCTCTAGCCGGCCAGCTTCAGGCGGGCATAGCCCAGCGCGACCCGGGCCAATTCGCGCGGGCGATAGCGGTCGCGCAGGGTGCAGACATCGCACAGGGCCGGGTCCGCCGCCTTGGCCTGGCGGATGGCCAGGGCCTCGTCCAGGCTGATCATCGCGACGTCGCCGATGGCGTGGCTATGGCGGATGTCGTTGAAGCAGTAGGTGTAGGCCCCCTTGGCATTGATCAGCATGTTGGTGTTGCGGGGAATGCATTTGACCCGGTTGTGCCACCACTGCCCCGCGATATCGGCGACCCCTGGAATGAAGCCCATTTCCTGACTTTTGAGGCCGAGGTCGCGGATGCGGCGGCGCAGGATGGCCTCCGACGGCTTGGCCGTGGTGTCCTGGGCGCCGGCCCGGTCGTAATAGGTGGGCGACATGTGCAGATCGGTGATGCCGTGGCCGCGAAACCAGGCCACCGTATCGTCCAGGGTGCGCAGGCAGTCTTCCGTGGGGGAGAGGTTGATCACCAGCCGGGTCTGCCGCAGGACCCGGTGGGCGGTCAGAATATTCTCCATGACCCGGGTCTGGTCGAGATTGGCGTGGACGGCGCGATAAACCTCGGGATCGGTGCTGGAGAACGAGATCATCAGGGCGTCGAGCACCCCGTCCAGGGCCTTGAGGCGTCCCTCCGACAGGGCGCTGCCGTTGGTGGCCATGTCGAAGCGGACCGGATGTCCGGCCATCATCTCGATGAAGCGCTCGAAGCGGGGATGGGTGGTCGGTTCGCCATAGCCGGCGACGATCCCACGGAACACCCGGTCGGGATGGAGGCGATCCAGCACCCGGCGAAAGGTCTCTTCGCCCATGACCTGCGGATCGTCGATCATGGAGCGGGGGCACATGGCGCAGCGCGCATTGCAGACGCTGGTCCATTCGACGTTGACGGCGATGCGGTAGGGAACACTGGTCATGGTGCCTGGGCCTCTCGATGGGACGTGCCGGGAACCATGGCGATAGCCACTGACGAGTGACTGACGACGTCACGGAATCTTTTCATTTCCGGGAAAATTCAGAGTGAACAGGGCACCGCCGGCCTTGGCGTCGGCGATGCCGACCGTGCCGCCATGCATGTCCATCACCAGCTTGACGATATGAAGGCCGAGCCCCGATCCGGAGGTGGAGCGATCGGCGCGCCAGAACCGTTCGAACACTTTCAGCCGGTGTTCGGCGGCGACGCCCGGACCGTGGTCGCGGACGGCGATGCTGGGACCCAACGGTTCCTGGGCCAGGGTGACTGTCACCACGGTGCCGGGCGGCGTATGGCGCAGGGCGTTGCTGACCAGATTGCTGACAGCGTGAAAGATCGGCTGGGGCTTGCCGTGAATGACGATGGCGTGGTCGTCCCGCTCCAGCGCGATGGATTTGCCCTGGCGGATGGCCAGCGGCGCCAGATAGGCCACGACCTCGGCGGCGATGGCGCCCAGATCGGCCTCGCCCTCGTCGCACTCGGTCAGCGCCTCGATCTGCGCCACCCGCAACAGTTGGTCAATGATATGGGCCATGTCGTCGATATCGCCGCGCAACGCGGCTTTGGCCGGGTCCTCGCTCAGGGAATCGAGATGTGCCCCCAGAATCGCCAGCGGCGTCCGCAGCTCGTGGGCCGCGCCGGCGGTGAAGTCGCGCTGGATGCGCAAGCCCTCGGCCAGCCGGTCGAACGCCGAATTGATGGCGTGGACCAGGGGTTCGATCTCGGCGGGAACCTCGCTTTCGGGCAAGCGGATTCCGGTGGTCTTGGGAGTGATGGTTTCCGCCAGCTGCGACAGGACGGCGACGGGGCGAAACGATCGCCGGACCACCAGGATGCTGATCCCCAGGGGCAGGAACAGCAGCGGCAACATCAGTCCACCGCCCTCCTCGAAGGTTTTTTCCAGCAAGGCGCGGATGATGGCCTCGTGGCGCATATCCGATTCCTCCACCTGCACCACCAGATGACGGCCGTGCAGATCCACCCGCCGGGCGACGCCGGCCATGTGGGGCACCGTGCCGCTGTCATCGTGGTAGCGGTAGATGGTCCCGTATTCGCCCTCCTCGATATGGGCGGGCGGGAGTCCGGTGGCGATGGTCGAGGCCAGCAGGACCGCTCCGCTCTCGTCCTTGACGGAAAAACGATGGCGGCCGCCCGGCCCGTCGAAGCCGCGCCGCATGGATTTGGGCAGGTTCAGCACCACCTGGCCGGTCTCGGACAAGGAAAGGCTGTCGGCGATCTCCTCGGCGCGGCTGGTCAGGGTGCTGTCGTGCATGTCCTGCGAGGTGGACTCGAATTTCACCAGGAACCACAGGACGGTGATGGCGATGGTCGCCAGATTGGCCAGGGTGAGACTGACCAGGATCCGCCGGAGCAGCGACCGGGATTCCCACGCGATCGTCATGTGGCGCCGCCCTCCGCCAGAAGATAGCCCACCCCCGCGACCGTATGAATCCGCACCCGGCTGGCCTCCGCCTCCAAACGGCGCCGCAGCCGGTACATTCTGGCCTCGACCGCGTTGGGGGAAAGGTCGGCGCCGCCGGCCTGCAGGGCGCCTTCGATCCCCTGCTTGGTCAGGACTTGATTGGTGCGCCGCATCAGCAGCTCGATCAACTCGCTTTCGTTGGGCGGCATGGGCACCACCCGTCCGTCGACCCGCAATTCCCGGGTTCCGGTATGGAAGGCGAGGTCGCCCACCGTCAGCACCGGAGCGATTCCCTCGTGGGGGCGCCGCAGGATGGCGCGCAGGCGGGCCACCAGTTCCAGATGCTCGAACGGCTTGGGCAGATAATCGTCGGCTCCGGCGTTCAGGCCCTCGACCCGGTCGTCGATGGCGTCGCGGGCGGTCAGGATCAGGACCGGCAACATGTTCTTCTGGCGGCGCAGCCGTCGCAGCAGATCGAGGCCGTCGCCGTCGGGCAGGCCGAGGTCGAGCACCATGGCGTCGTGGGTGGTGATGGCGACCGCATCCTCGGCATCCCCGATGGTGGACATGACGTCGACGTTGAAGCCGGCCCGCTCCAGATTGGTGGAGACGAAGCCGGCCAGCCGGAGATTATCCTCGACCAGAAGGATTCTCATGACCGCGCCAATTCAATCAGGCGGCGGGCCGATTGACCTGACGCTTGGGAGGCAAGCGTCAGGATCGGACCACTCATGTATTGATGAGAGACGGATTCAGCTTCTCGGGCGAAACGCGGGCGCGATTCGACCTCAAAGCATCCGGCTCTAACGCAAGACATAGAGGATATCGGAATCGTCCTTGGCCTTGAGGTGGATCTGAACCAGGGTGCCGTCGGAATCGTACCACAGGTCGCGCTTCAGGTCGCCGTCCACCACGTAATGGCGGGCCTTGGACGGGGTTCCGCGCACCTGCACGGTCTCGTCGCCAAGATCCTTGATCTCGACCTTCATCAGCTTGCCGTCGAGGGAGTTGAGCAGGGTGGTCTGGCGCGGCAGGGCCGGATTCCACAGGCTGCCGGGAATCGAGGCGGCGGCGGCCGGGCCGGAATAGCCGTCCCCCTTGACCTCCAGGGAATCGCCCTTGGCTTCGACCGCCAACTGGTGCGGGGTGCCGTCGTCATTGGTGACCGACCGCAGCGACACCAGATGGTCGCCCTGCCAGATTTCGTGCCCTTCATGCTCGAACCGATAGACCGGGATCACGGTGATCTTGACCACGATGTCGGTCTTCACATCCACCTGGAGACCGGCGGCGGTCGGCTGAAAGGTGATGGTGTTGGTGCCCACCGGCTCGCCGTTGCGCAGAACGGTGAAGGCCAGCGGCTGTTTCGGAACGGGAATCGCTGCCGTGGCGGGCAGGGCGATGATCAATCCCAGGGCGGCGGCGAGGAAGCGGAAGCGACGATTGTCCATGGGACGGGAATCTCCAGGTTGAGCGAAGCCGGAGTGTGGGGCCGGGGACTGACGAAGACCTGACGCCAGCGCCCGGTGACTGAGGGCTTCGGTGAGCCGCCCAGGCGCCGGGCGTTGGCGCGTACTCGCTTTGCTCGTCCCTACGGGACCGCATCTACGATGCGTCGTTTGCCCTTGTGGCCTTCCGGCCATCCCTCCGGGACCGGCTCCGCCGTCGCTTGCCCTGCGGGCGGCGCCGGGCTGCACGGCTCCCGCGCAACGATGCGCGCGGCCGCTTTGCGGCCGACCACGTCCCAATGAGTGGCTATCATCGAGACGTGGTCTCACGCAGTGGCGCGTCCATATAAAATGGCGGCTGGTAATTCCCTACCGCCCGTAAGGTTTCAATCAGCACCGGACCGCAGTATCCCGCCGTCGGCCGCAAGGCCAACCATCGGAGTTCATCATGCATCTGGTCCTCCTGGAACCGTCACACCCGCTGCGTCCCGGCGTCGAGCAGGCCATCCGCACGGTTTTCGCCGATGAATACCGGGCCAAGGTGGCGGCGTTGCCGCAAACCCTGGCCGCTCTCCTGGATGACCATGGAACCGTGCTGTCGGCGACCGGCCTGCGGTTCGAGCGGGACGGCTTCTTCTCCGAGAACTACCTCGACGAGCCGGTGGACCGGCTGTTGTCGCGGCGGGCGGGCCGGGCGGTTCCCCGGTCGCAGGTGGTCGAGATCGGCTCCATGGCCGGCTTCAAGCCGGCGACCTCTCTGGTGCTGGTGGATCTGATCGCCCGGCGCTGCCTGGATGACGGCCTGTGCTGGGCCATCTTCACCGCCACCAACCGGCTGCGGGCCTTGTTGCGGCGGTCCCGCATCGCCACCCTCGATCTGGTTCCCGCCTGCCGCGACCGGGTGCCCGATCCCGACAATTGGGGCAGTTATTATCTGCACGATCCGCGCGTGGTCGCGGTCAACGGCGCGGCGTTGCCGCGTTTCGGCCGTTCCGTTCCGGCTTGCGCCGAGGCATCGCATGCGTGAGGTGCAGTCGGCCCTGGAGGCCCATGCCTCGGCCCATCCCGACCGTCCGGCGGTGATCGACGGCACCGGCACCGTCAGTTACCGCGAGCTTGCCCAACGGGTGCGCGCCCTGGCGCCCTGGGCCGCGGGATTGCCCGCCACCATCGGGGTGGCCGGCGGCAAGAGCGCCGCCACCATCGCCCTGGATCTGGCCCTCGGCCTGGCGGGCCGCACCCTGGTGCCGCTGCCGGATTTCTTTTCGCCCGACCAGTTGGCCCATGTGGTCGCCGATGCCGGGGTCGAGGCGGTGGCCGCCGAACCCGGCCGGGAGGACTTCGCCGCGACCCTGGGGTGTCCGGTTGTCACCCCGTGCCCCACCGTCACGCAATGCCCAGGTGAGATCGGGGCGAATCCGCCGCCGCCCGGCCGGCGAATCATCTATACCTCGGGCACCACCGGCAGGCCCAAGGGAGTCATGCTGGGCGACGGGCAGCTGGCCGCTAGCATCGCCGCCCTTGCCAAAGCGGTCGGAGCCACGCCGGCGGATCGCATGCTGTCGGTGCTGCCCTATGCCCTGCTGCTGGAGCAGGTGGCCGGCATCGGCGTGCCGTTGCTGGCCGGGGCCAGCATCGCCCTGTGCGCCGCCATGGGCGAGCTTCCCCGTGCCGCCGCCACCCTGGCGCCGACCGCCACCGTGCTGGTGCCCGAGATGCTGGCGGCCTGGGTGGCATGGCTGGAACAGTCCGGTCAGCCGGTGCCGCCTGCCTTGCGCTTCATCGCCGTCGGCGGGGCGCCGGTGCCGCCCCGTCTGGCCGAGCGGGCCTGGGCGCTGGGTCTGCCGGTCCACGAAGGCTATGGCCTGTCGGAATGCTGTTCGGTGGTGGCGGTCAACCGGCCGGGCGAGCGGGCCGCCGGCACGGTGGGCCGGCCGCTGCCGGGGGTGAGTGTCACCATCGACCGGGGCGAGATCGTGGTCAGCGGTCCCACCGTGATGGACGGCTATGGCGGCGGCGCGGCCGCCGGCGGCATCTGGCGGACCGGCGATGCCGGCCGGTTCGACGCCCAGGGCCGGCTGATCGTCGAGGGCCGCCTGGACGACGTCATCGTCACCAGCCAGGGGCGCAACATTCATCCGGAATGGATCGAATCCATGCTGCTGGCCGACCGGCGCATCCTCCGCTGTGCCGTGGTCTCCGGCGGCAGCCACCCGCGCGCCGTGGTGGTGCCGGCCGCTGCCGGGCCGTGGACCGACGATCCCGACGTGGTGGTCGGCGGGCTTTGCGCCGAGGCTCCCGACTATGCCCGTCCCCGCAACAGTATCGTGATGTGGGAGGCGGATCTGGTCCGTCACGGCCTGATCACCAGCAGCGGCCGGCTACGCCGGCGCGCCATCCGCAACCATCTCGGGGAGATGTGATGTCCCGATCCTTCTACGAGCAGCTGGTCGGCGACACCGCCGCCGAGTGCGGCGCCTTCATGGCGATTCCGCTGATCCGGCGGACCATCGCCCAGGGTGTCGATCGGGCGCTGTACCTGGATTTCCTGGCCAGCGCCTATCATCATGTCAAGCATACCTGCCCGCTGCTGGGTCTGGCCTTGTCGCGCTGCGGCGAGGACGACGGCGATTACCGCGCCGGCCTGCTGGCCTATCTCGACGAGGAGAAGGGCCACGAGGACTGGATCCTCGACGATATCGCCGCCCTGGGCGGCGATCGCGCGGCGGTGCGGGCGGCGCTGCCGCCCTTTCCGGTGCGCATGATGGTGGGCTATGCCAATTACGCCATCGAGCATCTCAGCCCCTATGCCCTGCTGGGCATGGTCCATGTGCTCGAAGGCATGTCGGTGGCCCTGGCCCGGAATGCCGCCGCCGCCATCGTGACCAGCCTGGCGCTGACCCCCGGTCCCGATGGCGGGATCGGCGGCTTCAGCTATCTCACCTCGCACGGTCAGCTCGACCAGGAGCACGTCGCCCTGTTCGCCCGCCTGCTTGACCGGATCGACACCCCCGACCGCCGCCGCCTGATCATCCAGGCGGCCAAGGATTTCTATCGCCTTTACGGCAACATCTTCGAGGACTTGACCCATGAGGTTTGATGGCATGATTGCGCTGGTCACCGGCGCCGGCTCGGGAATCGGCCGCGCCCTGGCGGTGGAACTGGCGTGCAATGGCGCCCAGCTTTTGCTGGTCGGCCGTCGCGAGGCCGCCCTGGAGGAAACCCGCGCCCTGCTGCCCGCCCCCAGCCGGGGGGTGGTGCTGACCGCCGATCTCACCGATCCGGCCGCCATTGCCGCTCTGGTCGAGCGGGTCCGCGGCCATGGCCGCCTCGACCTGCTGGTCAACAATGCCGGCATGGTGGCATCGGGCAAGCTGGCGGCGGCGGATGCCGCCTCCCGCCGCCGCATGGTCGAGACCAATCTGATCGCGCCCATGGAGCTGACGCTGGCCCTGCTGCCGCTGCTGCAGGCCGCCCAGTCCCCGCGCATCGTCAATGTGGGCTCCATGTTCGGCGACATCGCCTTTCCCTATTTCGCCGCCTATTCGGCCACCAAGTTCGGCCTGCGCGGCTGGTCCGAGGCGCTGCGGCGGGAATTGGCGCCGTCCGGGGTGGCGGTGACCTATGCCGCGCCGCGCGGCACCCGGACCCCGGCCGCCGAGGGTTTCGCCGATCTCGCCCGCGCCTTCGAGATGGCGCTCGATCCGCCCGCGACCGTGGCGCGCCAGATCGTCGACGGGATCCGGCGGGGCGCCCGCGACATCTATCCCCGTGGGCCGGAACGGCTGTTCCTGCTGCTGCAGCGGCTGGTGCCCGGCCTGATCGACGCGGCGCTGATCAAGCAGACCGCCAAGGCAATCGCCAGACTGCCGGCCCTGGCGCTGCTGCTGCTGCTGGGTGCCGCGCCGGCCCTGGCCCAGGAGCCGGCATCCGACGCGGCGCCCGACGTGGCGGCGCCGGCCAAGCCGGTGGCGCCGGTCAAGGTGCAGCTGGACCCCGACAAGGGCTGGTATGTGTCCGGCAAGGGCGGCCCCAGTTTCGCCCAGCTCTCCGGCATCGCCGCCACCGGCGGCGGCACCGTCAACGGCGACCACAGCCAGAATATCATCGGCGCCTTCGGCATGGCCGCCGGCTATGAATGGAGCTACCCCTATCACGTTCCGTTGCGGACGGAACTGGAGTTCATGAACCGCACCGAGGTTACCTACAACGCCAGCCCCTCGATGCTGGGCGGCCCTTCCGGCGGTCTGGCCAGCACGGTGCAGAATGTCACCACCATGGCCAAGGCCTATTGGCACTTTCCGGTGGGGAGCGAGAATTGGTGGCCGTTCGTGTCCGGCGGCCTCGGCTGGTCCCACAATAACGTCAAGAGCCAATACACCCCGGCATCCGGCAGCCCCCAGAGCAACACCCACGCCAGCGACGACCTGGCCTGGAGCGCCGGGGTGGGCGCGACGTTCAAGCTGGGGCCGCAGGTGATGAACGATGTGGAGATCCGCTATGTGGATCTGGGCAAGGCCGATTGGGGCCTGCCCGCCGGTCGGAATATCGCCGCCAACGGAATTGGCGATTTTTCGGCAACGGAGGTCAGCTTTGCCATTCGCGTCATGTTTTAGACCATTCATCCTTGCCGGCCTGCTGTGCGGGCTGGCGGCCACCGGCGTCCAGGCCGCCGACTTGACGGTCACCGTGTCGGGGGTGCGGGACGACAAGGCGGCCGTCCGCATCGTCCTTTACGCCGACGCCGACACGTTCCGCCATGAGCAGGAGGCCAGACAGGTGCTGTCAGTGCCCGCCGCGCCGGGGACGGTGAGGGGGGTGTTCCACGATCTGCCGCCCGGCCGCTACGCCGTCCTCGCCTATCATGACGAGAACGGCAACGGGAAGCTGGACATGATCATGGGGATGTTTCCCGACGAAGGCTGGGGATTATCCAATGATCCGACGGTGATCGGGCCGCCCCGGTTCGAGGCCTCGGCCTTCGAGGTGGCCGAGGCGGGAACGGCGATCACCGTTCCGCTACATTATTAGAGTATGCGATCAGGTCGCATCATGCTCTCGCCATTTTGGATGTCCCTCGCCGGGCGCAAACCTCCGGTTTGCTTGGCCTCGGCCTCAACGGCCTCTGTCGCGGGATGAGTCGACTTGAAAGCATCCCGCTCTAGCGCGATTCAACCTCAAAGCATCCGGCTCTAAATCTCCAGGCCCAGGCGGGTGCCTTCCTCGAAGGCGGCCAGGGCGTCCAGCCTGGCCGCATCGCGGGCGCCGCCGATCAGGTGAACCGGCTTGCCCATGGCGGTCAGGGCCGCCGCCAGATCGCGCCGCGGCTCCTGGCCGATACAGATCACCACCGTGTCGGCCTCGACCAGCCGGTCGGTATCGCCCAGGGTAATATGCACACCGGCATCATCCACCGACCGGTAGGTCACGCCGCTCAGCATCTCCACCCCGGCCCGTTGCAGCAGGGCCTTGTGAATCCAGCCGGTGGTCTTGCCCAGGCCGGCACCGGGGCGGTCGGGCTTGCGCTGCATCATGACGATGCGCCGTTTGGCCGGCGGCGGCTCGGCCGGGGTCTTGAGGCCGCCGGGGGTGGCGAAGCCGCGGTCGATTCCCCAGACGGCGTCGAACGCCTCGACCGTGCCGGTCAGGGCGGCGGCCACGTCGAAGCCGACGCCGCCGCTGCCCAGGATGGCCACCCGTTCGCCGGCCACCACCCGGCCGGACAGGATATCGTCGTAGCCCACCACCTTGGCATGGTCGGCGCCCGGCAGATCGAGGCGGCGCGGGGTGATGCCGCTGGCCAGGACGACGCGGTCGAAGCCGGCGAGATCGGCGGCGGTGGCGGTGGTGCCCCGGCGGATCGTCACCCCGGCGGCGGTCAATTCGTGAGCGTAATAAAGTGGCGTCGCCAGATATTCCTCCTTGCCGGGGATCTGGCGGGCCAGCAGGAACTGGCCGCCCAGTTCGGCGGCGGCCTCGAACAGGGTGACGCGGTGGCCGCGCCGGGCCGCCTCCAGGGCGCAGGCCAATCCGGCGGGGCCGCCGCCGACCACGGCGATGGCGGCGGCGGCGGTCACCGGCGCGGCGCGGAATTCGGCTTCGCGGCCGGCGCGGGGATTGACGAGGCAGGTGGCCGAGCCGCCGGAGAAGATGGGATCGAGGCAGCCCTGGTTGCAGCCGATGCAGGTGTTGATGGCGGCGGGTTTGCCGGCCTTGACCTTGGCGGCGAAGGCGGGATCGGCCAGCAGCGGCCGCGCCATGGACACCAGATCGGCCTCGCCCGCCGCCAGCAGGGCCTCGGCCATCTCCGGCGTCTTGATGCGGTTGCTGGCCGCCACCGGAATGCCGATTGCGGCCTTGACCCGGGCGGTGGCCCAGCTCCAGGCTCCCTGCGGCACGGTATGGGCGATGGTGGGGACCCGGGCCTCGTGCCAGCCGATGCCGCTGTTGAGAATATCGACGCCGGCCGCCTCCAGGGCGCGGGCCACCGTCACCACCTCGTCGGCGCCCAGGCCGTCTTCCACCAGATCGACCATGGACAGGCGCACGGTCAGGATCAGGGCGGGACCGAGGGCGGCCCGCACCGCCGCCACGATCTCCAGCAGGAAGCGCATGCGGCCGTCGAGGTCGCCGCCCCAGGCATCGCCGCGCTTGTTGGTGCGCGGCGCCAGGAACTCGTTGATCAGATAGCCCTCGGAGGCCATCACCTCGACCCCGTCATAGCCGGCGCGGCCGGCCAGTCCGGCGGCGCGGCCGTAATCGGCGATGGTCCTCAGGATATCGGCCTCGGTCATCGCCCGCGGCACCACGCTGTTGATCGGTGCCCTGATCGCCGATGGCGCCACGATATGGGGGTGCTTGCCATAACGGCCGCAATGCAGGATCTGCATGACGATGCGGCCGTTCTCGGCATGGACCGCCTCGGTGATCAGGCGGTGGCCGGCGATGCCGTCCTCGTCGGCCAGGACGGTGCCGTCGGGGCCGAAGCTGCCCTCGCCGTTGGGGGCGACGCCGCCGGTGACGATCAGGCCGATGCCACCCTTGGCGCGCTCGCCATAGAATCGCGCCAGCCGGGGAAAGGCGTCGTCGCCACCCTCGCAGCCGAGATGCATGGAGCCCATGATCATGCGATTGCCCAGCCGGACTCCCCGGACCTGAAGCGGCGACAGCAAACGGGAAAAGCTCATGACGGCACCCTTAAAAACGCAATGAGGTACCACTATACGTATTATGCCGGCGAGCCAATAAATTGACTCGCCTTTTTGCCCTCAGTCGCCGGGCGCTGGCGCTTGGCTTTCGCGCCATGTGGCGCGGCGGGCCTTGCCCTTGCCGTCTCGTCATCGAACTGAGAAGGTCAGTTCGATGGTTCGGCGGTATTCGCGGGGCGCCGAGATAGGGGGTGGGGCGGCGCCGAATTGGAAAAGTTACAAAATGAACTTGGCCAGATCGGCGGTCTTGGCCAGTTCGCCCACCCGTTCGCGCACCATGGCGGCGGTGATGGTGATCCGGGTGCCGGCGGATTGGTCGGGGGCGGTAAAGCTGATCTCCTCCAGCAGCCGCTCCATCACCGTATGCAGCCGCCGCGCCCCGATATTCTCGACGCTGGCGTTGATCTCGGCCGCCAGATCGGCGATGGCGTCGATGGATGCGGGCTCGAAGGACAGTTCCACCGTCTCGGTGGCGAGCAGGGCTTCGTATTGCTTGATCAGGCTGGCCTCGGGCTCGGTCAGGATGCGGACCAGATCGTCGCGCGACAGCGGCTTCAATTCGACCCGGATGGGCAGGCGCCCCTGCAATTCGGGCAGCAGGTCCGACGGCTTGGCGAGATGGAAGGCCCCCGAGGCGATGAACAGGATATGGTCGGTCTTGACCTGGCCGTGCTTGGTGGCGACGGTGGTGCCTTCGATCAGCGGCAACAGGTCGCGCTGGACGCCTTCGCGGCTGACATCGCCGCCCAGGTGATGCTCCGACGAACGGGCGCAGATCTTGTCGATCTCGTCGATGAAGACGATGCCGTTGTTCTCGACCGCCCAGATGGCGTCCTTCACCACGGTTTCCTGGTCCAGCAGCTTGTCGGATTCCTCGGCGGTCAGCAGCGCCAGCGCATCCTTGACCGGCAGCTTGCGCGGCTTGGTGCGGTTGCCGCCGAGCTTGCCCAGGATATCGCCGAGATTGATCATGCCCATCTGCGAGCCGGGCATGCCGGGAATATCGAAGGTCGGCATGCCGCCGCCGGCATCGGCGACCTGAAGCTCGACCTCCTTGTTGTCGAGGGCGCCCTCGCGCAGCATCTTGCGGAACTTCTGCCGGGTCTCGGCCCCGGCGGACTCGCCCACCAGCGCATCCAGCAGGCGCTCCTCGGCGGCGATCTCGGCCTTGGCGGTCACCTGCTTGCGCAGCCGGTCGCGGGTCATGGTGATGGCGATCTCGACGATGTCGCGCACGATCTGTTCCACATCGCGGCCGACATAGCCGACCTCGGTGAACTTGGTGGCCTCGACCTTGAGAAAGGGGGCCTGGGCGAGGCGGGCCAGCCGGCGGGCGATCTCGGTCTTGCCGACGCCGGTGGGGCCGATCATCAGGATGTTCTTGGGCAGCACTTCTTCCCGCAGCGTCTCGCTCAGCTGCTGGCGGCGCCAGCGGTTGCGGAGCGCGATGGCGACGGCGCGCTTGGCGTCGTTCTGGCCGACGATATAGCGATCCAGCTCGGAGACGATCTCACGGGGGGAAAAGGAGGGGATCATAGGCTTTCCACAATGATGTTGCCGTTGGTATAGACGCAGATGCCGCCGGCGATGGTCATGGCCTTGCGGGCGATGGCCTCGGCGTCGAGGGAGTCGATGTCGATCAGGGCGCGCGCCGCCGCCAGGGCGTAATTGCCGCCCGAGCCGATGCCGATCAGCCCGTCCTCCGGCTCCAGCACGTCGCCCTGGCCGGTGAGAACCAGCGAGACCTCCTGGTCGGCGACCGCCATCATGGCCTCCAGCTTGCGGAGATAGCGGTCGGTGCGCCAGTCCTTGGCCAGCTCGACGCAGGCCCGGGTCAACTGGCCGGGATGCTTCTCCAGCTTGGCTTCGAGCCGTTCCAGCAGGGTGAAGGCGTCGGCGGTGGCCCCGGCGAAGCCCACCAGGATGCGGTCGCCGCCGATCTTGCGGACCTTGCGGGCATTGGCCTTGATCACGGTGGCGCCGAGGCTGACCTGGCCGTCGCCGGCGATGACGACACGGCCGGCTTTGCGCACGCAGAGAATGGTGGTGCCGTGCCAGGAAGGATTCGAATCGGACATGGGCGCCCCGCTATTGCTTCGTCGCCGAACAGATAGGACGTTTGGGCCGCTTAGGGAAGGGGCCTTTGCCGAGGAAACCCATGGCCGGACGCTTCCCCTGAGGCCACATTGCTGCTACTAGAGAATTCCTTGCGATCAGGAGGTTTCCATGCGCCAGGGCAGTATCGCGCGCAACACCACCGAGACCAGCATCGCGGTTTCGCTGGATCTGGACGGCAGCGGCCGCTATTCGGTCGCCACCGGGGTCGGCTTTCTCGACCACATGCTGGAGCAGCTGTCGCGCCATTCGTTGATGGACCTGACGGTCGAGGCCAAGGGCGACCTGCATATCGACGCCCACCACACCACCGAGGATGTGGGGATCGCCATCGGTCAGGCGGTGAGTCAGGCGCTGGGCGACCGCAAGGGCATTCGCCGCTATGGTTCGGCCCATGTGCCCATGGACGAGGCGCTGACCCGCGTCGCGCTCGACCTGTCCAACCGTCCCGCCCTGGTGTGGAAGGTGCGGTTCGGCCGCGACAAGCTCGGCACCATGGATACCGAGCTGTTCAAGGAATGGTTCCAGGCCTTCGCCCAGGCGGCCGGAGCGACCCTGCATGTGGAAAGCCTGTATGGCGACAACGACCATCATATCGTCGAAAGCTGCTTCAAGGCCCTGGCCCTGAGCCTGCGCGACGCGGTGGAGATCGATCCGCGCAAGGCCGATGCGGTGCCGTCCACCAAGGGGACGCTGGGGGGAACCCTGTGACCGGGGTCATCGCCATCGTCGATTACGGTTCGGGCAATCTGCGCTCGGCCGCCAAGGCGTTCGAGCGGGTGGTGGACGAGCAGGGGCTGGGCCTGACGGTGATGGTCACCGCCGATGCCGCCGTGGTGGCCCGGGCCGACCGCATCGTGCTGCCCGGGGTCGGGGCCTTCGCCGATTGCAAGGCCGGGCTGGCGGCCCTGCCGGGGATGATCGAGACCCTGACCGAGCAGGTCCTGGTCCGGGCGCGGCCGTTCTTCGGCATCTGCGTCGGCATGCAATTGCTGGCCACCACCGGGCATGAGCACGGCGATCATGCCGGCCTCGGCTGGATCGCGGGCGAGGTGGTGCCGCTGGCGGTGGAGTCCCAGGGGCTCAAGGTGCCGCATATGGGCTGGAACCAGTTGGTGGCCGATCGGGCCGGCCATCCGCTGCTGGCGGGACTGGACTCCGAGGCCCACGCCTATTTCGTCCATTCCTACCATATGGTCTGTGCCGCGCCGGCCCATCGCCTGGCCCATGTGGATTATGGCGGCCCGATCGCCGCCATGGTCGGCCGCGACAATATCGTCGGAACCCAGTTCCACCCCGAGAAGTCCCAGGCCACCGGCTTGGCGGTCATCGCCAATTTTCTGCGCTGGACGCCCTGAGGACCATGATTTCCGTGCCCTGATGGAACCCGCGCCATGATTCTTTTTCCCGCCATCGACCTCAAGGACGGCGCCTGTGTCCGGCTCAAGCTGGGCCTGATGGAAGACGCCACCGTGTTCAACACCGATCCCGGTGCCCAGGCGCAGGATTTCGCCGCCGCCGGGGCCGAGTGGATTCATGTGGTCGATCTCAACGGCGCCTTCGCCGGCAAGCCGGTCAACGGCGCGGCGGTGGATGCCATCCTGGAAGCCGTTTCGATCCCGGTTCAATTGGGCGGCGGCATCCGCGACATGGCGACCATCGAGACCTGGCTGGCGCGCGGAGTGCGCCGGGTGATCCTCGGTACGGTGGCGCTGAAAAACCCGCAATTGGTCAAGGATGCCTGCCGGCGGTTTCCCGGCCGGGTGGCGGTGGGGATCGACGCCAAGGGCGGCAAGGTGGCGGTGGAGGGCTGGGCCGAGACCTCGGACCTCACCGTGCTGGAGCTGGCGCTGAAATTCGAGGATGCCGGGGTGGCGGCGATCATCTACACCGATATCGACCGCGACGGGGTGCTGGCCGGCCCCAATGTGGCGGCGACGGCGGCGCTGGCCGACGCCATCGAGACGCCGGTGATCGCCTCGGGCGGGGTGTCGTCGCTGGACGATCTCAGGGCGCTGAAGCGGTTTCCCAAGCTGGCGGGGGTGATTTCCGGCCGCGCCATCTATGACGGGCGCATCGATGTCAAGGCCGCCATCGCATTGCTGAAGGCCTAGGGCTATGCTGAAGATGCGCATCATTCCCTGCCTCGACGTCAAGGACGGCCGGGTCGTCAAGGGGGTCAACTTCGTCGATCTGGTGGATGCCGGCGATCCGGTGGAACAGGCCAAGCTCTACGACCGGGCTGGCGCCGACGAACTGACCTTCCTCGACATCACCGCCAGCCACGAGAACCGCGAGACCATTTACGACGTGGTGCGCCGCACCGCCGAGGCCTGCTTCATGCCGTTGACCGTGGGCGGCGGGGTGCGGGTGGTCGAGGACATCCGCAAGCTGCTGCTGGCCGGGGCCGACAAGGTGTCCATCAACACCGCCGCCGTCCATCGGCCCGAATTCGTCCGCGAGGCGGCGGAGAAATTCGGCAGCCAATGCACCGTGGTGGCCATCGATGCCAAGCAGGTCGGGCCGGGCCGCTTTGAGATCTTCACCCATGGCGGGCGCAATCCCACCGGGATCGACGCGGTGGAATGGGCCAAACGCATGGTGGGCTACGGTGCCGGCGAGATTCTGCTGACCTCCATGGACCGCGACGGCACCAAGCAGGGCTTCAACATTCCGCTGACCCGTGCCGTGGCCGATGCGGTGCCGGTGCCGGTGATCGCCTCGGGGGGGGTGGGGACCCTCGACCATCTGGTGGAGGGCATCCGCGACGGCCACGCCACCGCGGTTCTGGCCGCCTCGATCTTTCATTTCGGAACCTATACCATCGCCGAGGCCAAGGCCCATATGAAGGCGGCCGGGATCCCGGTGCGGCCGTAAGGCCAAATTCACGGCCATAAGGCTGAATTCACGGATCGGAGCGTGACAGCGTCGTTGACATCTGCTACGGAAATTCCCCAACAATAGTGACAGTTTAGATTGCGTCTAAATAGACGCCCCCCGGGGGACGACGCCATGACGAGCGACAGCAGCATTCTCGACGAGCTTTTTGGCGTGATCGCCAGCCGCAAGGGCACCGACCCCGACAAATCCTACACCGCCAAGCTGTTCGCCCGCGGCCGCGGCAAGATCGCCCAGAAATTCGGCGAGGAAGCGGTGGAAACCGTGGTGGCGGCCTTGTCCGAGGGCAAGGAGGAGCTGGTGGGCGAAAGCGCCGATGCGCTTTATCATTTGCTGGTGTTGTGGGCCGATTGCGGTGTCGAGCCGGGCCGGGTCTGGGCCGAGCTGAGCCGCCGGGCCGGAACCTCGGGCATTGACGAGAAGAAGTCGCGCGCCAAGAAGTGAGAGACGCCATGAGCTACGACCCCAACAACGTGTTCGCCAAGATTCTCCGGGGAGAGATCCCCTGCGCCAAGGTCCATGAAGACGAGCATACCCTGGCCTTCAACGACATCAACCCGCAGGCGCCGGTCCATATCCTGGTGATTCCCAAGGGGGCCTATGTCTCCTTCAACGATTTCGCCGCCCGGGCCTCCGAGGCGGAAATCGTCGCCCTGGTCCGTGCCGTCGGCACGGTCGCCGCCATGGCCGGCGTGGCCGAGGACGGCTGGCGCCTGCTCAGCAATGTGGGGGGGAACGGCCACCAGGAAGTGCCCCACCTCCATATCCATATCTTCGGCGGCCGCAAGCTGGGGGCCATGCTGGCCAAGGCCGGCGGCTGACCGATCAGTTCAATCGGCGATAGAACAGCGTTTGGCTTCGCCTGCGGGCTGCTGCCCGCACCCGCTTGGGGACTCGTCCCCAAACCCCATTGATTTTATTAACAGAAACCAAAGGGGGTCGGGCGATAGCCCGATTGTGACGCTATCCGCCCGTGCTTTGCGCGAAGCGACTGGCGATCAGCCGTTTCGTCCCGGCATCAACCGGCGATAGGACAGCGCTTCGGCCACATGGATGCGCCGCACCGCGTCCTGGCCGTCGAGGTCGGCCAGGGTGCGGGCCACCCGCAGCACCCGGTGCCAGCCCCGGGCCGACAGCCGCATGCGCTCGGCCGCCTCGGTCAGCAATTGGCGACCGGCGGCATCGGGCGCGGCGATCTTTTGCAGCAATTCGCCATCGGCCTCGGCATTGGTGCGCGGCTCCAGGGTGCGGTAGCGTTCGGACTGGATGGCGCGGGCGGCGGCGACCCGGCGGGCGATTTCGGCGGAGCCTTCGGCCGGGGGCGGCAGCGACAGGTCGGCGGGGCTGACCGCCGGAACCTCCACATGGAGATCGATGCGGTCGAATAACGGTCCCGAAATGCGCGACTGATAGTCCTGGCCGCATTTGGGAGCCTTGGCGCAGGCCAGGGCGGCATCGCCGAGGTGGCCGCAGCGGCAGGGATTCATCGCCGCCACCAGTTGGATGCGGGCGGGATAGGCGACATGGGCATTGGCGCGGGCCACCATGGCACGTCCCGATTCCAGCGGCTGGCGGAGCGCCTCCAGGGCGCCGCGCTGGAATTCGGGCAATTCGTCGAGGAACAGCACGCCGTTATGGGCCAGCGACACCTCGCCCGGCTTGGCCCGCGGGCCGCCGCCCACCAGCGCGGGGGTCGAGGCGGAGTGGTGGGGATCGCGGAAGGGGCGCTGGCGCAGCAGCTTGCCGCCGGCCAGCTGGCCCGCCACCGAATGGATCATGCTGACCTCCAGCGCCTCGGCCGGCTCCAGCGGCGGCATCAGGCCGGGCAGGCGGGCGGCCAGCATGGACTTGCCGGAACCGGGCGGTCCGATCATCAGCATGATATAGCCAGTTCAACCACACAGGAAGACTGGCCCATGCTGCCCAATCGGACTACACTAGGGTTCCGCCGCCCGAGGACGGGATCCATGCCACTCGCCTTCTCCTATCTACGCATGTCACGCCCCGAACAGTTGCGGGGCGATTCCCTCCGGCGGCAACTCGAAGCATCCCGAGCCTACGCCGCCGCGCATGGTTTGACACTCGACGAATCCATGCAGGATCTCGGCATTTCGGCCTTCAGAGGGAAGAACCGGACCGAGGGAACCCTTGCCGCATTTATCGAGGCGATACAGGGTGGACGGGTTCCGTCCGGATCGGTGCTCATCGTCGAAAACCTCGACAGGCTTTCGCGCGAGCAGGTATCGACGGCGCTGAACCTATTCCTGACCATCACGGGGGCTGGTGTGACGATTGTCACCCTGTCGGACGGTCAGACCTACTCCAAGGAGGGTGTTGACCGGGATTTCACGAAGTTGCTGATGTCGATTGTGTATATGGCCCGCGCCCACGACGAAAGCGCGATGAAGTCGTCACGGCTGGCAGAGGCATGGAAAGCCAAGCGGGCGAGAGCGCTGGCGGACCCGACGGCGAAACTGACGGGCCGGACCCCAGCATGGCTCAGTCTCACCGCCGACCGAAAGGGCTTCCGGGTGATGGAAGACCGCGCAGCAATTGTGCGCCGGATCTTCCAGGAATGCGCCGCCGGGATTGGTGCCGCGTCGATTGCGCGAAGGCTTAACGAGGACGGCATTCGGCCATTCGGGCGGTCTGGAAGGGGGTGGCACCCGAGCAGCGTCAAGAAAATCCTCGACAGCGAATCGGTCATCGGGACATTCCAGCCACACGTCAAGAAGGATGGCAAGCGGGTCTCCGAGGGGGCGGCAATCCCGGCCTACTTCCCATCGATTATCGAAGAGGGGCTGTTCCACACGGCTCGCGCCGCCCTCACCAGCCGCCGCACAGGGGCGTCAGGGCAGAAGGGCCGGACATACGGCAACCTGTTCGCAGGATTGCTGCGATGTGGTTCATGCGGCGGCCCGATGCACCTGATTGACAAGGGATCGCCACCGAAGGGTGGCCGCTACGTGCAGTGCGACCGTGCCCGCCGCCGCGTTAAGGAGGATGGACGTCTGCGGTGCGAGGAAAAACGGCTGCATCATTACGTGACATTGGAAAACTTTGTGCTGGCTTGCCTCCCAGACCTGAACATCCGGCAGGTGCTTGACCTTGAGAACGAGACCGTCGCCGCACTGCGCACCGAACTGTCCCAGGTGGAAGCCCGGCTGGGCGGCGCACAAGCCAAGATGAAACGACTCGTCGCATTGGCCGAGGCGGCAGCGACCGAGGATGAGGACGAGGTCGATGACGCGCTGGCAGGCCGGGTGCTCGAACTTCGAACGGAGATCAGCACGCTCCGGCGGCAGCGAAAGGAGCTCGAGCGCCGAATTCCGGTCACCCAGGCCGAGGCTGAAGCCGATGATCGGGAAGCCATGATGGAGGCACTGGGGCACATGCAGCGGCTTCAGGAGATTGAGGACCCGGCGGAGCGATATCGGGCCAGGGCCGCGTTCACACAGGATCTCAAGCGGATTGTCGCTTCAATCACAATTGACCGCGGATCGGCGGCGATCACCACCCATTCCGGGGAGGAAGTGCACCTTGTTCGTCAGCATCCGGTGAGAACCGCAGGTGAAGGCTGCTTTGATCAGGCTGCCTGACTGTCGGCGA